>SL_8KL_010_SEDDRAFT_10004357_pt1 | contig 11404 bp, 16 predicted proteins | sample SodLakKL_010_SED_4_FD_11160 | JGI IMG/M metagenome (IMG submission 11160) | reverse complement strand
GTGATTGTGTAGAGAAATTACAACATTTAGCTTGTAATTCTAGAGATGGATTACAAGTATTTTATGACAAGAATAGGGATAATTATACAGGATTTTGTTTTAAGTGTGGTACTTATGTTCCTGATCCTTATTCAGATGGAAAGAAACCTGAACATTCTTTAATAAAGAAAACTGAAGAACAAATCAGACAAGAGATAGATGATATAGCTACCTATCCAGTCTTAGATATTCCTGAGAGAAAACTTAAAAGAGAATATCTAGACTACTTTGAAGTTAAGGTAGGAGTAGATGAAGCAGATGGGTTGACACCTAGATATATCTTTTTCCCTTATTACAATAAGATGAGACAGCTTATTTCATATAAGACTAGGGTGTTACAACCTAAGAATATGTGGTTTATTGGGAGTGGTAAGAGACTCCCTTTTGGATGGTTTCAAGCATTAGAGTCTGGGTCTAGAAAGCTGTTCATCACTGAAGGAGAGTTTGATGCTATAGCTTTGTTTCAAGTCCTTAAAGATTTGAACAAGGGTACTAAATATGAAGAACTAAATCCTGCTGTTATCTCTTTCCCTTTCGGAGCTACTGCTGTCATTAAAGAGATGGGAAAGATAATTAATGAAGCTAAGAAATTCTTTAAACAGATTATCTATATCCCAGATCAAGATGATGCTGGTTTAGAAATTGTAGATAATTTAGTTAAGACCTATCCCACTGTTGAAATAGCTGATATCCCTTGTAAAGATGTTAATGATTGTCTCATTCAAGGGAAGAAGGTTAGTTTACAGAAAGCTGTCCTGTTTAAATCAGCTAAACCTAAAAATACTAGAATTATAAAGGGTTCTAGTTTAATTCAGAAAGCTAAAGAGAAACCTCAATGGGGATTAGATTGGCCTTGGCCTTCTATGACTAAAGCTACGAGAGGGATAAGGAGAGGGGAGACTCTGTATTTTGGAGCGGGTGTTAAAATGGGCAAGAGCAGTATTGTTAATGCCCTTGCAGCTCATAGAATTATGAATGATGGCCTCCCAGTATTTCTATGTAAACCTGAAGAAGCAGTAGCTAAGTCCTTTCAGAAAATTGTAGGTGCTTCATGTGGTAGGATATTTCATGATCCCACTATTGAGTTTGATGAAGAAAGATACGATCAATATGCTTCTATTGTAGGAGACAAGGCAATTATATTAGATTCATATCAATTTGTAGATTGGCATACACTTAAAGATGATATAAGATATGCTGTTCAGAATGAAGGGGTTAAGGATGTATTCATAGACCCTATTACTTGTCTCACAAATCAAATAGGAGTAGCTGAAGCTAATGAATTTCTTGTAGCTATGACAGCAGAGCTTTCTTCTATGTCTCTTGATATGGAATTCACTTCATATATCTTTTGTCATTTGAAAGCTCCTACAAGTGGGGATCCTCATGAGAGAGGAGGTCAAGTCTTATCTCATCAATTCGCTGGTAGTAGAGCTATGATGAGAGTGTGTAATTATATGTTTGGATTGGAGGGGAACAAAGACCCAGATAAGTCTATTGAAGAAAAGAATATAAGAGATTTAGTTATTTTAGAAGATAGAGAATTTGGTTCTTCAGAAAGAGTGAGGTTATATTATGATTGGAAAACTGGAAATTTTACAGAGATTGAAAAAGACTGAAGATGGAATTAATCTAATATATTTAGGTTTATATTATCTTAGAAAAGCAGGTATAAATAATCAAGATGCATGGGATATATTGCAAAAGACTTATGCTAAATGTTATGACATAAAACAAAAAGAGGATAGGATGACTAGTACAGCTTACTTCCTAATGGCGTTAAAGAATATGCAAAAGAATTATTATAGAGATAAAAAACATTATCAAGATAATTTTGTATCTTTTGATAGTATGGATAGGGGGGAACAGGTAGATAATAGAAGACCTGAAGATGAGATTATGATGAGAGAAATGTGGGAGAATATTGTTAATGAAATTAATCAAGTTAAAAATGAGACTCATAGAGAGGTGCTTGAGCTATATTATATAGAGGACAAAGATTATTTAGAAATATCAGAAGAACTACAAGTTAATTATGATAATGTTAGAAAGATTGTATCTAGATTTAAACATCTCTTAATAATTGTATTAGGAGAATAGATGTAGAAACTCAATTAGTTAAAAAGGAGATTTAATGTGGGTATTTGACTTAGAATCTAATGGATTGTTATATGATGCTACTCGTATTTGGTGTGGAGTATTTAAAAATATAAAGACTAAAGAGGTTAAAAAATATAGACCTGATGATATAGATGAAATGATAGATTGGTTAAAAGCTGAACAACCAATCTTAATAGGTCATAACATAATAGGTTTTGACCTCCCTCTTTTAGAAAAACTTTATGGATTTGTTCATAAGAATAAATCTATAGACACCCTTATAATTTCTAAGTTACACAATCCAGATAGAACTTCTCCTCCTCATTGTCCTAATAAGAAAGCTCCTCATTCTCTTCAAGCATGGGGGTATAGAGTGGGGAGAGGTAAACCAGAACACGAGGACTGGTCGGTATTTTCAGAAGAAATGTTACATAGATGTTCTGAAGATGTAGAGATAACTGAGCTTGTATATAAAGAATTAATGAAAGAGGGAAAGAAATATAATTGGAAACACGCTTATCAATTATCTCATAAACTCTTTTATATTCTCAATAAACAACAAGGATATGGGTGGAAAGTTAATGAAAAACAAATAAATCATAACCTATCTCTCCTTCGTACATGGAAGAGGAGAATTAAAGATGTTCTTCAACCTCATCTCCCTTTGATGTGTGAGATTGAAGAAGGAAAAGATGGAGATGAATATAAATATGTAAAGAAACCTTTCTTAAAAAGTGGTAAATATGCTAAAGTCACTACAACATTTCTGGAGAAAAGTGGCCATCCCATTCCTATATCTGGCCCTTTTTGTCGTGTTAATTTTAGAAGGATATCACTTGATAAGCCATTTGAATTAAAAAATTTCCTTTTAGAATCAGGTTGGGAGCCTAGAGAGTGGAATTTAAATGACAAAGGAGAGAGAACTAGTCCTAAGCTTGTTAAGGATGATCCTTTTCATGGTGTTGAAGGTAAGATAGGTAGATTAATTTGTAGGTATATCCAGTGTAAACATAGAGAAGCTACGATAAATGGATGGTTGAATAATATCAGACCTGACGGGAGAATCCCTTCTGTAATTACAAGCCTAGCTAATACAGGTAGAGCTAAACATTCTGTAATAGTTAATGTACCAGGAGGGGATAGCTTCTTTGGGAAGCAAATGAGAAAGATCTTCTCCTGTTCTGAAGATAAGATATTAATAGGATGTGATGCTGCTGGATGTCAGAATAGAATGTTAGCTGCTAGAGTTAAGGATGAATTCTTCACTAACACCCTCCTTCATGGTAAGAAAGAGGATAAAACTTCTATCCATTTTGTAAACCAAAAAGCTTTTAAAGATAGGGGTTATGATGTACCATATAATATGTGTAAAAATTTAAATTATGGTACACTCTTTGGAGCTAGTAATACAAAACTAGGTAGAATGATAGGAGGAACTGAAAAAGATGGGGAGCAAATTCGAGAAGCTATTCTTGGAGTAGCTCCTGGTTTTAAACAAGTAGTAGAAGAACTCACAGAAGAGTGGAAGAGTAATGCTAAAGTTAAAAAGAATGATTGGGGGAAGGCTCAATATCATGATGGATGGATAACTGGACTTGATGGTAGACCTATCTTTATCAGTAGTGAACATGCTATATTAGTGTATGCTTTGCAAAGTGATGAAGCTATCATGATGCAAGTAGCTTATTGCTATGTGTATAAATGGCTGATAGAGAAAGGTTATAAATGGGGGGAGGATTGGGCCTTTGTTAATTGGAATCATGATGAATTTACAATAGAATGTAAGGAGGAATATGCATTAGAAATTTCTAAAATTATGGAGTATTCAATTTATAAAGCTGGTAGGTATTTCAAACTTAATTGCGATCAAGAGGGAGATGCGGATATAGGATGTGATTGGTGGGAGATTCATTAGGATTTGTCACAAATCCCTTTCTCAAGTGTCTATACTAATATGAGGTTATCATGGAGAATAGAATTTTAAAATGTAAAAAATGTGGAGAGGTGTTTGGATGTCTATCTAATACTGATGTCTATCATTGTTCTATATGTGCTTATTATAATGAATGTAGAAGAGATGAGAGTCCAATGAATAAACTAGAAATTTTAATTGATAGTAAATGTATTTTCTGTCAATTTAATTCAAACTTAAATAACTAAAAGGAGACAAATATGCCCTTAGATACTAAGAAATTACCTGATACTGGAGGAAAGAAAGTAGAACCTATTGATGCAGGTACTTATCCTGCTATTGTAGTAGGTCTCATTGACCTTGGTGTTCAACCTCAAAGACCTTTCAAGGGACAATCTAAACCACCTCAGCATGAGATAATGATTACTTATGAATTGGTAACTGAGTTTATGAAAGATGAAGATGGGAATGAATTGGAAGACAAGCCTAGACATATTAGTGAGAGGTTTCCATTCCATAAACTCACTGCTGAAATGGCTAAGAGTACAAAGAGATATAAAGCTCTTGACCCTCACAATAAATTTGAAGGAGATTTCTCTAAACTCGTAGGTATACCGTGTTCCATTACAGTGGTGCAAAACTATTCTCAGAAAACTGATAGATATTATTCCAATGTCTCAGCAGTGACTCCTCCTATGAAGGGGTTTCAGTTTCCAGATTTGAAGAATCCTCCAAAGGTTCTAGATAGAGATGATCCAAATATGGAGGTATGGGAAGCACTACCTGATTTCATAAAGACTATTGTTACAAGTGGATTGGATTTCAGTGAAACAAAACTGGCTAAGATGTTAGAGGATAAACCACCTGAACCTCCAAAAGAGAAATCTTCTCCTGCTAAGAAAAAGAAAGAAGATGATGATGAACCACCGTTCTAAATAGGAGAAATAAATGCAAGCCCTACTTGATGGCGATATATTCGCCTATGAAGTAGGCTTTGCAGCAGAATGGGGGAAGGAAGGGGACGAAATCCCCTCCTTCGATTATGTCCAATATCTGCTGGAAAGTCTCATCAATAGAATCCTAGTCGATACAGAATCCACTAAAGACCCAATCATATATCTAACAGGAAAAGGAAACTTCAGAGAAAAGATATGTACTCTCCTCCCCTATAAAGGGAATAGAGATAAAACTCATAAACCTTTTCATTATAATAACATTAGGGTTCACCTTAAAGGTGCTTATAATGCTATAGAAGTTGAAGGGATAGAAGCAGATGATGCTATGTCCATCCATCAAATGCAAAACCTTTCTTCTGTTATTACTTGTTCAAGAGACAAGGATTTAAAAATGGTTCCGGGTTGGCATTATTCTTGGGAACTTCATAACCAACCATCATGGGGTCCTTATTATGTAGTTGATCCTGGGTGGTTAGAACTTCAACAAAGGAAAAATTATAAAACATTACATGGAGTAGGCAAGGCATGGTTCTATGCTCAATGTCTCACTGGAGATAAGGTAGATAATATCCCCGGTATTCCTAAGTGTGGACCTGTTAAAGCTTATAATATTCTAAAAGACTTTGAAGATGAGGAGGATTTATATTCTAGAGTATTAGAAGAATATTGTAAATACTATAAAGCAGATGCAGAAGCTATGCTATTAGAACAAGGTAGGCTCTTATGGATGATAAGAGAAGTTGATGAAAATAATAATCCTATAATGTGGGAGTTGCCATCATGACATTAAAAAATAAATTAGAAGTAGTAATGGATGATATTCTTCATGTTCTTTTGGATATGAGAGATGCAGAACTAAGTGTAGATGAAGCTTTAGAATTAATAGAAGATATCCTTATTGACCATTACTATGAAGATATAAATTAAATGTCTAATTTACCCCCAAACTGGACAGAAAGTAGATTCAATAGCTTTGTTATTAGTGCTTTAAGAAAAGCTTCAATGAAATGGCCTTATAAACATATCGTTCTTAAAAATTCTAGACAAGAAAAAGGAATGTACTTATGTAATATTTGTAATGAAGTTGTACCTGTAACAGTTAAACAAGATAATGGAACTAGAAAAAAGAATGTGTATGTAGATCATATTAAACCTGTAGTTGATCCTGAGGTAGGGTTTGTATCTTGGGATGATTTCATTAAAAGATTATTCGTAGGAGAAGATGGTTTACAGGTAATATGTAAGAAATGTCATGATGAAAAATCTAAAAAGGAGAAGCTTATTGCAAAGCAAAGAACTAAGAAAGGAAGTTAAAGAATTATATAATATCTTTGAACCTTTCATAACAGAAGAAGGTTATATTGAAGAAAGAGTTATTGAAAAAGCTGTAGCTTATATGAAAACAATAGAAGAACATGAAAGAGAAGAAATACTAGATGAATTAGTTATCTTCTTAATCTCTAAAGGAGTAATTAATGACAATTAATTTTGAATGTCCTTTCTGTCATATTAAATTTCGTACCCCTATTAAAGCAGGTAAAAATTCATATATGTGTATGGTATGTGAGACAGTATTCCCTAAAGCAGTATTAGATAATATCTATGCTTATTCTCTTAATAAAGATGTAACAAAAGGAATTGAATGGGATGTATAAAAACGATTATCTAGTCTTTGGTGATTGTCACGTTGAGCCAGGAGACAACCTAAATAGATTCAAGTGGTTAGGGAAAGAAATTGTTAATAGAAAACCTAAATATATAGTACAGCTTGGTGACTTTGTTTCAATGCTAGCATTGTCTCATTGGGACAAACATAAGAAACTCCTTATGGAGGGGAGAAGAGTTTATGATGATATGGATGTAGGTATTCATGCCTTATATTTAATGCTTAATCCTCTAACTGACTTACAGATAAGACAAAAAAGAAATAAACAGAAAGTTTATAGCCCTACTTTAGTTTGGTGTGATGGAAATCATGAGGAGTGGGTGATTAGATATATTGAAGAGAACCCTCAACTTGAAGGGCATCTTCTCCCTTTCTTTGAAGAAGCTAAAAGGGTATTTTCAGGCTTCTCAGAAATTATCTATGTACCCTATAAATCTTACACTGTAATTAATAACATAGCGTTTACCCATGTACCTATAGGAGCTAATGGTCAACCTATTTCAGGTAAATATGCTCATGAAAGAGCATTGGATCTCTTTGCCACTGATGTAGTCTATGGTCATACTCATAGATTCATTCATGCTCATAGATATCAACATGGAATGGGATTAAAGCAAGCTATTAATGCTGGATGTTTCTTTTCTAAAACTCCTGATTATGCATGGGGAGCTGCTAATGAACATTTCAGAGGAATCCTCCTAATTAATCACAGGAATGATGGTCTTCTGAATGTTAGGAGTAGGAGTTGGATGTGAAATATGACATAATCTTTAATGAACATGGGCCATATATAGAGCTTCATAATTGTAGATCGTATCCATGTGTTTGTGGTATGTCTCTTGAAGAAGCTAGAAATTATATGGTGGAATATCATTTATCTAAAATTAATGATTTAACAGATAAGCTACAACATCATGAAAAAGAATTGTTTTATTTTTTAATTAGGAAACATCCTACTTATATTAATTTTAAAATAGAAGAGGAGGAAAATGAATAGAGAAGAAATGGCAAAAGAATTTATTATTAAAGGAAAACAACCTTTTAATGAAGATCTCTCTAATTTAGAACTTCTTAGATTTAGATTTCGACTGCGTCTATTGAGAGAAGAATTAAATGAAATAGAACAAGAAGTCAATATGAGAGATATTAATAACAATAAATGGGAGAATACACCTGAAGATATTAAATTGGAGAATAAAGCTGCCCTGCTTAAGGAAATGGCAGACCTACAATATGTTCTTTCTGGTATGGCTGCTACCTTTAATCTTCCTTTGGAAGAAGCTTACCGGAGGGTGCATGAAAGTAATATGAGTAAATTTGAACCTTGTATTAAATACAGAGAAGATGGAAAGATTCTAAAAGGAGATGGTTATCAACCACCCTACTTGGAGGATTTGATAGATGGATAAGAAAGAATTATTAGAAAGGCTCACTACTTGGGAAGAGAATCTAAAAAACTTAGTTAAACTAGATGAGGATATTTATAGAACATTTGGGTGTAGAGATTCAATAGAAGATATATTTATTTTAGCAGATGAATATACAGATCTTCTTGAATCAGATTTAGGTATAGGAAATGGACTTCTCTCTTGGTATGCATGGGAGAATGATTTTGGAATGAGATTTGGATCAGGTATTCATTGTCTAGAAGATTTAGTTGACTACATTATTGCGGGTTAATAACAAATTAACAGGGGGGACTTCGGCCCCCCTTTTCTAATAGGAGAGATAATGTTTTCAATAGAGATTAAAGTTAATGGTGGGTTGGTAGTGTATGTTTATGGACAGAATATGGGATTGAATGGGGATCCTAGTGATTTTATTCATAAATATAAATACAATTATTTCAGACCTTCTTCTGCTGAAGTGACTTCAGGAGAAGTAGAACATAAAATGGCTGATGGAATTGAATCTTTAGGTCTTAAAATTCTACAAGACATAATGAAGAGTAAGAGCAGTTAATATGGGAATGAAATGAAATGGATAGAGATATTTATGATAGCATTTAATACATGGATGCATAACCCTTCTATTTCTTGGGGAGAGGCTTGGGATTATGCTAAATATATAGTGGAGGGTTGGAAGTAGATGGATAAACAAACAATAGAACTTGGATTAAAAGAACACGAGAATATAAGACAAACTGTTATCTCTAAGAAATATCTTCTAGAGGATGAGACTTGTTGGCAGGATGTAAAAAGAAGAATAGCTTCTTATGTAACAAATAAAGATTTACAGGATTGGATTCTTGATACAGAGAATTTCATTCCAGCAGGGAGTATTCTATCAGGTCTAGGTAATCCTAAGAAATGTTCCTTGTCTAATTGTTATTTCACTCCAATAGAACAGGATAGCATAGAAGGGATAATGGATTGTTGTAAGAAGATGGCAAGGACCTATTCTTATAGAGGTGGTACAGGAATAAACATCTCTATTCTTAGACCTAAAGGAGCTGATGTAAATAACTCAGCTAAAGTGTCATCTGGAGCTGTTAGTTTTATGCCTCTCTTTTCTGAAGTGACTAACACTATTGGGCAGTGCGGTAGACGTGGAGCATTGATGATCTCTATGGACATTCGCCACCCCGACATTCTACATTTTATATGGTCTAAATCTAGACCTCAAGATGTATTTGGTAAAGATGCTCTAACAGGTAAAATTCCTGATGTGTTTGGTGCTAATATCTCAGTAGCTATCACTGATGATTTCATGGAAGCTGTTAAGAAAGATGAATTCTGGGATTTTAAATACCCAGATAGAGATGCTGATCCTGAGAAATATGACAGAGAATGGGATGGAGATTTTGACCAATGGACTGGGGAATGGAAACTCTATCATTCTCTTCATGCTAGATCTGTTCTTTATCAGATAGCTGCTGCTGCTTGGACTTCTGGTGATCCAGGAGTTATTTACATGGACACTGTTAAAAGATTAACTCCTGGTTCTTATCTACATTCAAGCCTTGTTCCTCATGGTAGTAATCCTTGTGGTGAACAGATGCTCCCTCCTTATGGCAACTGTCTACTTGGAGCATTAGTTCTTTGTAATTATGTTATTAATCCTTGGTCTGATGAAGCTGAATTTGACAAGGCAACTTTTCTATCAGAGCTTGATAAAGCTGTTGAATTCTTAAATGAAATGTCAGATATCAATGAAGGATTACATCCATTACCAGAACAAAGAGTAATGGATGAAGATTCTAAAAGAATTGGTTTAGAGTTTACAGGACTAGCTGATTGCCTAGCTATGTTAGGAATGAAATATGGGGATGAACAGAGTATTGCGTTTATATCTGATCTCCTTAGACTGAAAGCTATTCAAGAAATTAAAACTTCTAATAGAATAGCTAAAGAAAAAGGATGTTGTTATCATCTTCAAACTCCTGAAGAAAGAAATAATTTTCTTGATAGTCCCTACATCAAAGAGCTTGATCTTTCAGATGAGATTCAAGACCAAATAATGTTACATGGTTTAAGGAATACAGCTTTTAATACAGTGGGTCCTACTGGATCACTATCTATTGTAGCAGGTAATTGTAGCTCAGGTGTAGAACCTATCTATGCTATGGGTTATAAGAGAACTACAAGATTGTCTGATGAACCTTTTACTTTCATTCATAGACCTGCTCTTGAATGGGCTAAGGAGGAATTTTTAAAAACAGGATTTACTTATTCAGTTGAAGAATTAAAAAAGAAACTTAATTATGTAGAGAGTTATGAATTAAGGTGGAGTGATAGGATTAGAGTACAGTCTACTGTACAAAGATATACAGATTCTTCTATTAGCTCTACAATTAATCTCCCTGAAGATTGTACTCCTGAAGATATATTTGCTATTTATGAAATGGGATGGGCTTATCAACTAAAAGGAATAACTGTATTTAGAGATGGTTGTAAGAAAGGAGTGTTAGAAACTACTGAAAAGAAACCTGAAAGAAAGGAGGGAACTCTTTATATTAGGAGTTTACTAGATATAGAGAGAGCTGAAAGACATAGGGTATTTTGGAAGGGAGCAAAGCTTTATATAACCATCAGTTTAGATGAAAACGATCATCCCTTGGAAGTATTTGTTAAGCTTCCAAGAGAAGCAGGAGGTAATGGAGAGGGATATTATAGAGAAGAACTCTATCAAGAGAAGACTAGTTTATGGGACACAATAACTAGACTTGTCACTGCTCAACTAAGATCTGGAATGCCTTTAGAGTATATTATTAAACAGCTTGACAAGGGTAGCTACACTCTAACAGATGCAGGAGCAGTGTTAAGTAGAATTCTAAAGAAATATCTCTATCAACTTAAGGAGGTTGAACAGGAAGAAACAGGAATAGGAGATGAATGTCCTGAATGTGGGGAGATGTCTTATATCTATACAGGGGGTTGTCCTGTGTGTCAGAAATGTGGGTACAGTAATTGTGGGTAGAAGGATAATCCGATAATATGGCAAATAAAACAGGAAATGAGAAGACAAGAAATGGATGAACAAAAACAAGGAGAAAACATGAAAACTATTTTGGATGAGATTAGAATAGATTTAGATAATATGGTGTTTCATCTTTTTGAAGACAGTAATATACTTAGTAAGGCTAAATATGTTAAACTAGCAGATGTCCTTAATAAAGCTTATCTCCAAGCTACTGAAGGGAAAGGGAAAGAGAGACATGCTAATGAAAATAATTTTGAAGATCAACCCATTATAACTATCTCTAAACTTCTCAATTCTAATGACGGTCTT
>SL_8KL_010_SEDDRAFT_10004355_pt1 | contig 11407 bp, 8 predicted proteins | sample SodLakKL_010_SED_4_FD_11160 | JGI IMG/M metagenome (IMG submission 11160) | reverse complement strand
CCCCTTTTCATCAATTTAATCACGATCACTTTAAAGGAGTTGAGCAAAGTGGCGAATGGATTGAATTCAGCACGGAAATTAAAAAAGAACCGACAAAAGTTTAGATGGAGCGATAAAGATTACAAGAAGAGAGAATTAGGTCTCAGGGAGAGGACGGATCCACTTGAAGGAGCTCCACAAGGGAAAGGTATCGTTTTAGAAAAAGTGGGCATAGAGGCAAAACAACCCAACTCTGCTATACGAAAATGTGTCAAAGTTCAGTTGATAAAGAATGGTAGGCAGGTAACTGCATTCGCTCCTGGAGAGGGTGCTATAAGCTATATAGATGAGCACGATGAAGTACTCATAGAAGGTATAGGAGGTATGAGGGGCAAAGCTAAAGGAGATATACCTGGCGTGAGATACAAAGTTGTAAAAGTCAACCGTGTGGCTTTATCAGAATTGATCGCCGGTAGGAAAGAGAAACCCTTGAGATGATCGAAAAGGTGAAAAGATATGGCAGAAGAAGAAACTGAAGAACAGGAAACTGTTAAAAGTGATAGAGAAGAATTGTATGAGTCCCTCGATATGCCTCTTTTGTTTGGCAAATATGATATGAAAGAAGTAGAGGTGGATGATCCCGGACTAGAGAAATATATCGATCTCTTACCTATACTTCTACCTCACAGTGGAGGAACCCATGCAAATAAGAGATTCAAAAAAGAAGAAATCAGTATCATAGAGAGACTTATAAACAATATGATGAGAACTGAGGATTTTACAGGTAAGAAGCTTAAAGCATACAACGTTGTAAGAGATGCGTTAGATACCGTCCACGAAAGAGCTGAAAAAAACCCGGTCCAAGTTTTGATAGATGCGATCGAAAACAGTGCCCCGAGGGAGGAGACCACTCAGATAACTTATGGTGGTATATCGGTGCCGAAGGCCGTGGATGTTTCTCCATGTAGGAGGATATCTCTCGCACTTTCGAAGATTACTCAAGGCGCGGTTAAAGCTTCTTATAAGAATAAAAAGGATATCTCTACTTGTCTAGCTGAAGAACTAATAATGGCATCTAGAAAGGACAGGAACAGTTTCGGTGTGTCCAAAAAGGAAGAGACCGAAAGGATGGCGGCTTCAGCAAGATGAAATTAAACATATTAAATTATATTATTGGTGATTTTTATGGGTAGAAAGGAGAAGAACGTACAGAAAGCTAGAAAGTTGATGGAAAAACCAAAGCAGATACGTAATATAGGTACCGCTGCACATATAGACCATGGAAAGACAACACTCAGCGATAATCTTATCGCTGGTGCAGGTATGATGTCGGAAGAATTAGCTGGTAAACAACTGATGCTCGATTTTGACGAACAGGAACAAGAGAGAGGTATTACAATAGATTCTGCAAATGTTTCCATGGTCCACAATTATGAAGATGAGGAGTTCCTCATCAATTTGGTGGATACTCCTGGTCACGTTGACTTCGGTGGAGACGTTACAAGGGCCATGAGAGCAGTAGACGGAGTAATCATCGTTGTTTGTGCAGTGGAAGGCGTTATGCCGCAGACAGAAACCGTTATCAGACAGGCGATGAAAGAAAAGGTAAAACCGATCTTGTTTATAAACAAGGTTGATCGATTGATAAAGGAGCTGAACGTAAATCCAGAAGAGATGCAGCAGCGTTTCCACGAGATAATAAGAAATGTCGATGAACTCATAAAAAATAACGCTCCTGAAGAGTTTAAAGAAGAATGGAGATTGAACGTAGAAGATGGAAATGTAGCTTTCGGTTCTGCTTTACAGAATTGGGCTATCTCAGTCCCTTTTATGGAAAAGAGAGGAATCACTTTTAAAGAAATCTATGAGCATCTTGAAGGGGATAAAGAGAAAGAACGAGAGTTATTGAAGAAAGCTCCTCTGCACGAGGTTCTTCTTAATCAGGTTATCAGGCATATGCCTGATCCGATCACAGCTCAAAAGTACAGGATACCACATATATGGAGAGGAGATGAAGAGAGCGAAGTCGGGCAGACCATGATCAACTGCACTGAGGATGGACCTACAGCTATGATGGTAACGAAAATTTTGATGGATGAACACGCTGGTGAGATCTCGGTAGGAAGGCTCTTCGGAGGTAAGATAAAGGACGGTATGGAGCTGTATATCGACGATCAGCCTGGGACAAATAGAGTACAACAGGTCTCATTGAGTGTAGGAGCTGATAGGATACCTGTAGATGAGATCAAAGCAGGAAACGTAGTTGCTGTCGGCGGTTTGAGGGATGCTATCGCAGGTTCTACGATCACTTCAGTAGAGGATGTTGTGCCCTTCGAAGAGATGAAACACTTTTCTGAACCTGTGGTTACCAAAGCTATCGAGGCAAAAAATACCTCTGACTTACCAAAATTGATAGAAGTTCTTAGATCTGTGGCGAAAGCTGATCCTTCCATCGATATCGAGATAGACCAGGAGACTGGAGAACATCTGATCTCAGGGATGGGCGAATTACATCTAGAGATCACAGAACATAGGATACAGGAAGAACACGGGGTCCCCATCATATCTTCAGAACCGATAGTGGTTTATAGGGAAGCTATCGAAGGTGAAGGCGGAACGTTCATGGGCATCTCACCGAATAGACATAACAGATTCTATTTCGATGTAGAACCTCTTGAAGAAGATGTTGTAAAAGCAATCGATGAAGGAGATATTTCGATTCATGGTAAGATAAAGGACAAGACGGAACTTGCTAAGAATCTGAGAGAATTAGGCATGGATAAAGAGGAAACTAAGAATTTTGTTAACTTCACTGAAGATAATGTACTCTTGAACATGACAAAAGGTATCCAGTATCTGAATGAGACCATGGAACTGATCGAACAGGGATTCGAAGAACTCTGCGATGAAGGACCATTGGCTAGAGAACCTTTGAAGGGCGTGAAAGTAAAATTAGTTAATGCAAAATTGCACGAAGACACTATACACAGAGGACCAGCACAGGTGATACCTGCAGTCAAAAATGCGATCTCAGGAGCATTATGTCAGGCAGGAAGGATCTTGCTTGAACCGAAACAGAAGGTCTTTATCGATGTTCCTTCTGATCTGATGGGGAACGTTAACGTTGAGATACAGCAGCGGAGAGGAGAAGTTATAGACATGAATCAGGAAGGAAGCGATTCTCATATTGTTGCTAAATGTCCTGTTTCAGAGATGTTTGGATTTTCTGGAGACATCAGAAGCGCTACTGGAGGAAAAGCACTCTGGTCAACTGAACATGCTGGATTCGAAAAGGTACCGGAAAAACTACAACCAGAGATAGTCAGAGAGATCAGGGAAAGAAAAGGTCTGAATCCTGAACCGTTCGGAGAATCTCACTTTGCAGACTGAGCTTCGGGAAAACTTATTAATAAACCCCTTTTTCTATCCATTTTCATGTCATTCAACGACCAGACAGAGAGCGAAAGGAACATATTGACCCTATTTTACGCTTTATTAGCAGGATCAGGTTTGGCATTCTATGTTTCTTGGTCATTCCTACACGGAACCTGGACAGATATAGGCGTCTATGCAGTCTCAGTTGTTATGATCGCATTCGGTATCGTAGGTTATATTCTGTACTCAATTGGAGAATAGAAAAAAGAAGTTTTGGTTGTTAGTGCGTTTTGCTTATATAGACTAAGGTATCTGTTTTCTCTCCGCAGTTGATGCACTCACCTTCGAACTCATCTTCTTGATAGGGAGTTCCAAGTATGTCTCTATCCGTTATGTCTTCGATCTCTTTTCCACAGCTTTCCTCTTCGCACCAACCAGTTCGATAAATCTTCTCCTCATCGATTTCAGATAGATCTTCTATCTCTTCTATATTGTTCTTCAGCTCTTCTTCAGCTCTTTCGTACATCTCTTTCTGCATTTTTTTGAATGTAGATCCTATCTCATCTAAAATCTCTTCTTTATTAACGCTATTTTTTTCTCCAGTATCTCTTCTTACCAGTGTAACTTTCTCTTCTTCTACCTCATCACTTCCTATGTCGAGACGAACCGGTATTCCTTTCAATTCGGCCTCGTAGAATTTACTTCCCGGTCTTTCGTCGCTGTCATCTATATCGACATCTATCCCTTTTTTCTCTAATTCTTTTTTGATATCTTTGCAGTAAGTAAGCACTCTTTCTTCGTCACCATAGATTATCGGTATTATCCTGACCTGGATGGGAGCTATCTCCGGTGGGAGGACCAATCCTTTATCGTCGCCATGGATCGCTACTATCGCTCCGACCAATCTTTCAGCCATCCCGTAGGTGGTTTGATGAACGTTTTTATGATTACCATCTTCATCTTCGAAGGTGATATCGTAGGCTTTGGAGAAATTGGTCTTGTATTGGTGTATACCTGCCATCTGAAGGGTCCTACCTGTAGGCATCAAAGCATCTGCGCCTACAGTATATTCGGCTCCCGGGAACTTATCCCAATCTGTTCTGACCAAGGCGAGATACGGCATGCAGATCTTTTTAGAGAGTTCCTCCATAATCTCTAGATCCTCTTCTATCTGAGCTTCTGCACCTTCTTCGGTAGCGTGACAGGTATGTGCTTCAAAGAAATGGAACTCTCGCATCCTCATAAAAGCTTTAGTTTGCTTGGTCTCATATCTAAAAACGTTCACCATCTGATATATTTTGAGCGGTAGATCAGCATGAGATCGTACCCATAAATCAAAGACGGGATACATGGCGGTCTCGCTGGTCGGTCTGAGAAGAAGAGGGATATCTAATTCATTACGTCCAGCTCTAGTTACCCAATAGACTTCGTCTTCGAAACCGGCGATGTGATCAGCTTCCTTTTCGAACTCCTTCTGAGGTACCAGCAGTGGAAATTTTACTTCCTGATGACCTGTTTCATTAACCAATCTTCTCGTCTCTCTATCGATATTCTGCATCAATTTCCAGCCGTATGGAGTCCAAATATTCATCCCTTTGACTGGATATCTTTTATCGCAAAGTTCCGCTTCTTCTACGATATCGTTATACCACTGATTGAAGTCCTCATACTTTTTGCCGTTGTTCTCTTCTTTTTTTCCCATCTTATCACTTAAGGTTACCATGAAAGCTAAAAGTGGTATTGATAAACTCTTTTTTAATACTTCTGTTTCTTTTATCAGGAGTATTTTTTGCGGAGTTTTCTTATCTCTTTATTTTCTTCTTTGCTGAGGTATCTATTTATTTTAGAATGTTCGTTTGCATGCCAGACAGGCCTATATTGGGCCATGATATTAAGTTTTGGATCTTCTAGGTTAGAATCGATCCATTTCAACAGTGGTTTAGTACAGCACTCTAGATGGCCGGGCAAAACAAGATGTCTGATTACAAGATCTCCTGTTTTCTCAGCTATCAGATGGTTCCTTCGAATAACGAAGGTGTAATCTTCAACATCTGAAAGTTTTCTCGCGCATTCGTCGTTACCGTATTTGAAATCTGTTAAATAAACATCCATCAGTTGACTCAGAAGCTTCATGCATTTTTCACTCAAATACATGTTACTGTTCCAAATTTGGGGAACCGACTTATTCATCTTCTGTAGGACTTCCATTATGTAAGGCAGATTAGGTGTAGGATCACCTCCAACCCAATTGACGTTTTTTCCTCCCCCAGATTCTATTTTTTTTGCAAGTATATCTGAAGGGACTTCTCTGCCCTGGTTCAACTGGCTTATCTCGTAGTTCTGACAGAATACACATCCAAAATTGCAGCCTGCAAAGAAAACGGTATGTGACGGTACCAATTCTCTTTCCTCCCCCATATGGAGAAACTCTGACGAGATTTTAGGCTCATTAACTTCACAATATCCTTTTTCACCTTTTTCTCTGTTAACTCCACAATTCCGCTCGCAGAGTTCACATCTTTTGATCATCTCTTCAGCTATCTCGATCTTCAAATCTAGAGGAGGTACTTTATTTTCTCGTCTGAATTCATCGATCTCTCCCCATAACTCATCCTGGGTGAGCTCAGAATAGTTTTTACTAGTGCCTTGTTTTTTTGCCTGGATGTAGTAAGGTTCGATCTCACCGTCTAAGATTGCTCTGTACCTGTCCAACATCGCTTTATTAAAGCAATCAGTACCTATTTGACTTTTCCGATTTTTTCTCCTTGAGCTACATCATTTAAAGATTTTAAAATACATATATAAGAACTGTAAAAACCACGCTATGAATAAAAAGAAAGATGATATATGATCTGGTCCACGAGCTAAGAAATAAAATCTATCAAAATTCACATATATGAAGGTGGAGAAAAATATAAAAAGTTGGAACTCAAGTATCATCATTATTTTGGATTCATCTTCTATGTGCTTTTTGGAGATGTTTAGGATAGTTTGAGAGACCGCTAGCCCGAGTAATATCAAAATAAAACCTTCATAACTGGATGGAAGTACAATGAAAATAGATGCTAAAAAGAGGAGAACCATAATCCCAGTTTGAAAGTAAGGTAACCTGGGAAATCTGAAAAGGTTTCCCGGTCTGAAGGGAAGAACATTTTTTACTGATTCTTTCCAGGGTTCTTTTGAAATAGAAATAAGATATATTCCTATCAAAAGAAGTCCGATACCTCCGGGAGAGAATATCAAATCCCAGAGAAAAATGACTTTGATCCCTATCACGGCACTGCCGAGTCCCAATAATAATTTTCCTATATCGTTTCTTTCCATCATGCGGAGAATAATGAATTTTCTAAAATAATTTTTGGTGATTAATGAAATGCTATGGCGGAAAAAAGGACAAGAGTTAAATTACAATCATTGATTGACAGCACATCATGTCGAGACCAGAAGATCTCAGTATAATAGAACCCGGGAGTCCTGAATCTATAACCCGACGGGAATATTCGGTTCAAGAGTATGTAGAGCACTTCAGTGAACTAGTAGAGCTTGAGAGACAGGAAGAGATGGAGAGACACGAGAGGGAGATGAGACAACTCTCAGGCTGGGAACGACAGAAGGAAGGAAGAGCTATCCTGAATGCCCGTGCTAGAGACGAAGGAACGGGACTAGGAGGTAAATATCTGGTGAAATTTGTCAGGAAAGACGGTCTTCCTGAAATTGAGATAAGTGTAGGAGATCTAGTTCGAATCAGTAAAAAGGAACCACTATCTGATGATAATCCTTCTGGAACAGTTCTAGAAAAGACTGGATATTCTCTAAAAGCGGCTTTCGACGATCGACCTCCTGATTGGATGTATGACAAAGTTCGTGTCGATCTTTACGTGAACGATATAACTTACCAGAGGATGTTAGATGCTCTTGAAAAGATAGATGATCTGAAAGGAGAAAAAAGGAGATTGATAGAGACTCTCCTGGAAGAAAAAGGAAGGCACTTCGATCTTGAAGAAGAGGTTTATTTCTGCAACAGAGAGTTGAATGAAAGCCAGAAGAAGGCGGTTAAAAAAGCTCTTAGATCAAGAGGATTTCATCTGGTACATGGTCCTCCTGGAACAGGGAAAACTGTCACTTCAGTAGAGATAATAGAACAGGCTATCGAAAAAGGAAAAGATACATTGGCCTGTGCGGATTCGAATGTCGCGGTAGATAATTTAGTAGAGCATCTGGTCTCGAGAGAAAGAGAAGTGGTTCGAGTCGGTCATCCCGCTAGAGTAACTCCTATTCTTCGGGAACACACTTTAGATTATATATTGGAAAAGAACGATACCTATCAAAAAGCCCAGGAACTCAGAGAAAGAGCTTTGAGGTTGAAAGATGAGCAGGACGAATACACTTATCCCAGCGGTCGATGGAGAAGAGGTCTAAGTAATGAGGCAATAAAAAGCCTAGCTGAAAAAGGTAAGGGTAGCAGAGGAATACCTCCCAATAAGATGAAGGAGATGGCCAAATCATTGGAGATTCAGGAAAAAGTAGATGAACTTTTTGAAAAAGTCGATCGGCTCGAGAAAAAGGCAGTAGGAGAGGTATTGGATAAAGCCGATGTAGTCTGTTCCACCAATTCATCTTCTGCCTCTCAGGCGTTGGAAGAGAAAAGTTTTGATCTGTGCGTTATCGATGAGGCGACTCAGGCGACTGAACCCTCCTGTTTGATACCTGCAGTTAAAGCAAAGAAGTTGGTAATGGCTGGAGATCATAAACAGCTTCCTCCCACCATTTTGAATGAAAAGGCCAAAGATGAAGGTTTGGATGAAACGATGTTCGAGAGATTGATCGCTCTTTATGGTGATGAGGTCAAAAGCTTGCTGAAGATCCAGTACAGGATGCACGAGAAGATAATGTGGTTTTCCGCGAATGAATTTTATGACGGAGAGTTGATCGCAGATGATTCTGTGAAGAGACACACTTTATCCGAATTGATCGAAGAGGGATTGAAAGGAAAGTTTGAAGAAGTACTTGATGCTGATATGCCTTTAGCACTGTTAGATACACAGGGAGAGATGCCTGAGAGGACCAGGGCGGGTTCAACTTCTAAAGAAAATCCAGGGGAGGCTGTTCTTGCTGAGGATTTTGCTTCTCGATATTTGGATATCGGTTTAGAAGCTACCGATATCGGTATAATAACTCCCTACAAGGACCAAGCAGATCTGATAAAGGAAAAAGTAGATCAGGAGGATCTCGAAGTTGATACAGTAGATGGTTTTCAGGGGAGAGAGAAAGAGGTTATAGTATTATCTCTAACGAGAAGTAATAAGAACGGTATCATAGGATTTTTGAGAGATCTGAGAAGACTTAACGTTAGTTTGACAAGGGCAAAAAGAAAATTGATAGTAGTGGGTGATACTGAAACGCTTTCTTCCCACGATACTTATGAGAAGTTGTTTGATTATATGGAAAAAGAAGGCGAAACTTTTGGGATCTCTTTATGAGCCTTCACTCCAATGCCTTTTTCTGGATCTCCATCAGTTCTTCTATCCCTTTTTCAGCAAGGTCAAGAAGTCTATCGTGTTGTTCTCTAGTGAACACTGCTTCTTCACCAGTGGCCTGAACTTCTATGAAGTTGTTATCCTGGTCCATCACAACGTTCATATCCACGTCCGCGTTAAAATCATCCTCGTAACAGAGATCGAGTCTTTCTTCATCAGCGATAACACCTACGCTCGTCGCAGCGATCTGTCTTTTCATCGGATCTTCTTCGATGTCGCCGTCTTCCATCATCTTCTGAACAGCTAGCTTTAAAGCAACCCAAGCTCCAGTGATAGATGCTGTTCTTGTCCCTCCATCCGCTTGAAGAACGTCGCAGTCTATCCAAAGAGTTCTCGGTCCGACTTTCTTGAGATCTATGCCCGCTCTCAGGCTTCTTCCTATCAAACGCTGGATCTCTTTAGTTCTACCTTTAGCTCCCTTTCTCTCTCGTCTTATCCGTTCCTCTCCACTGCCTGGAAGCATACCGTACTTCGCGGTAAGCCATCCGTGGTTTGCTTCCTCATCATCTATCCAAGGTGGAAGAGACTCTTCGACCATGACGGTACATATGACTTTGGTCTTCCCAGTCTCTATCAGTGCTGATCCCTTTGGATTCTCCAGATAGCCTGATTTTATGGAAGTCTCACGTAACTCATCATTCGCTCTGTTTCCTCTTGACATCTTTTGACACCTTTTAGTCACTTGAAGTACGTTTAAGATATAAATGTTAGGTGTCTCATAAACAGTGAGGTAAATGCCAGAATTAATTATATATACTATCGGCACGAATGTTAAAGGTGTTGATCATGAGCATCTCCAATAAGGAGGAAGGTGTAAAGATCAGAAGATTCTTTTTAGCGGTTGGGGTGGTCGTACTGCTAATAGCTAGTGTTTATTGGCCCACTATTGGTATCGAAGGAAGCACTCAAGACTATATTCGCAGTGACCAAGACGAATCTATAAACGAGAAGCTAAATTTCCAAGCATCTAAGGATACTGAAATTGAAAGTAAAGAAAAAACCGAAGATACGTCTATTTCTTTTGATGGAAATGGTACAAAAGAGGCCCCTTATTTGATAGAAGACATCTATGATCTACAAAATATAACTGAATGTATAGATGCTCACTATAGATTAGCGAACGACATAAACGCGAGTGAAACGGAAGAATGGAATGATGGTAGAGGTTTCCAACCTATATGGGTTTTTAATGGAAGCTTGGACGGAAACGGATATGCCATAGAAGATTTGTTTATAGAACGATACAGCATGCATGGTTTACTTCTTGGTATGTTTGGGCGCATCCTCGAGAATGCTACTGTTAAAAATTTAACTCTTGTAGACGTAGACATCCAAGGATCAGGGAGAGAAGGTGTAACAGTAGGCTCTATAACTGCACAAAACTATGGCACTATAAAGAATTCTACGGTTATTGGAAATGTCACAGGAGAAGTAGCCCTAGGACCGTCAAACACAGGCGGTATCGCCGGAGTTAATCATGGTTCAATTACGGATTCAAACTTCACAGGGATTATTAGCGGAGATTCAATTATTGGCGGTCTAGCGGGGATTAATGAAGGGTCTATTTTAGATTCGCAGGCCTCCGGAAATGTAACTGGAAGATCAACTATTGGGGGTCTCGTAGGTAGAAACAATGGAGTTTTATCAGATTCTTACTATACTGGCAATGTATGGGGAGAGAGTCGGGTAGGAGGTATCGTAGGAGATATCGGACAAAGTGCAGTTTTGGACGCTCATTACAATATCGATAGGGTTTTGATTAACGGTGAGTTTCGAGTCACGATTGGTGGAGTTTTTGAGGAACAATATAAGGATTGGATAGAGGATAAGGAGTTGGATATAGAGGACTACAATGATTCACTAGTACCAGTTGGAGGGCACTATGAGATAAACGATATTCAAGGCATCCGTGATCTCCTTGGATTTGCCGGAGATGGTGAGAAATTCCGTCTCCCTGATGATATCGAACTTTCAGAGAAACCGGGGTTACACATCCCCTATTTTAAAGGAGAATTCGACGGTAACGATCATAAGATATCTGGTTTAGATTTGAACCAATCTTTTGCTGCCCAATTGGGCCTCTTCGGCTATATTTATGAGGGGGTAATTCAAAATGTTAATCTGTTAGAGGCAGAAGTTTTGGGAGATGAAAACGTTGGATCGTTAGTTGGGATCAACTATGAGGGAACGGTCACGGATTCATATGTTGAAGGTGATGTGAATGGTAGTGAAAGTACTGGTCTTCTTGTTGGGATGAATATTGGGAGTGTAAAGCGGTCTGTTGTAAAAGGAGATGTCAGTGGGGAAGACGGTTATTATTACCTTGGAGGTTTAGCTGGCACTAATCACGGTTATATAGAAGGTTGTCAAACCTCCGTTGATGTGATTGGGGAAATCACAGATAGAGTCAGTGGAGAACAAACTGTCGGTGGTTTAGTTGGAAGGAATACTGGAAAAATAGAAGATTCTCATACATCTGGAGCGATAAGCGGTTCTAGTCTGATAGGTGGTTTAGT
>SL_8KL_010_SEDDRAFT_10004354_pt1 | contig 11407 bp, 8 predicted proteins | sample SodLakKL_010_SED_4_FD_11160 | JGI IMG/M metagenome (IMG submission 11160) | reverse complement strand
CAGGCAGATTACAAACCGCCGTGTAACGGTCAATTACCAGTCAATCGGCTCAGGAGGGGGTATACGTCAATTTGTTGAACAAACCATAATGTTCGGAATGAGCGAAGCATTCCTATCTGATGAAATAATGTCCGAAATTGAAAGCAAAACAGAAGGAAGAGCTTTTAATATGCCGGTCACCCTTGCTGATGTTGTTGTTACCTATAACATTCCGGGAATCGAAAAAGGTTTGGTTTTTGACGGAGAGCTGCTGGTAGATATTTACATGGAGAGGGTAACAAAATGGGACGATCCGAAAATAGCTGAGCTGAACCCGGGGAAAGATTTGCCTTCCTTGCCCATAACAGTTGTACATCGCTCCGACGGTTCGGGAACTACCAACCTTTTTACAAGCTACCTTAGCAGGGTGTCAGAAGAATGGAAATCAAAAATCGGCTATGGAACAAGTATAAACTGGCCTGCCGGCGTGGGGGGAAACGGTAATGAGGGGGTAGCCGGAGCCGTAATGAACACCCCGGGTGCCATAGGCTATAACAGCTTCTCATATGCATTGCTGAATGACATGTCTTTCGGATATATTGTCAACTCTTCCGGGAACACCATAAAACCAAGCTTCGAAGCAACCACTGAAGCTGCAGATATTAACCTGCCTGATGACACAAGGATACTTTTCACTAACACCCCCGCTCCGGAAGGTTACCCCATAGCAGGGTTTGCATGGATGCTTGTCTATGAGAACCTTGAGAAAAACAAAGCAGTAGGTAACCGGCAGCAGGCAGAAGAGCTTATTGAATTTATAATATGGAGCATAACCGATGGACAGGATTTTTCGGAGGAACTCGGCTATGCACGCTTGCCCGAGGCGGCAATCGAAAAAAATATAAATATGATAAAGCAAGTCAAATGGGAGGGAGAACCAATCGGAATGGAAATTTTGAAAAGCAATGAACTGATTTAAAAATATGTAATAAGCCAGGGAAGGATACTTCTTGCAGCAGCCCTTCCCTGCTTTTGCTTTATAAGTCAATTTACAGTGATTATGAAAGATAAACAGAAAGAGGGTATATCTAAAAAACCTCTCGGGATCATTTACCGGTGGCTAGGCGACAGGATTTTCTTTACACTGGCGTTCGCTCTGGGGTTGACAATTATTGTGCTTTCAGTTTCAATGGCATGGGTACTGAGCGATGAAAGCTCACTGGCCTTCAAAGAGTTCGGAATCGGAGGGTTCCTCACTGGAACAACATGGAATCCCGGTGTCGGTTTGAAATTTGGAGCCCTTCCGTTTATTCTCGGAACAATGGTGACAAGTGTTGCGGCACTTGCAATAGCATTTTTACCTGCAATAGCGATTGGGATTTTTATTGCCGAATATGCTCCAAAGTGGATTGGCAGCATAATTGACAACCTTATTCATTTGATAGCTGCAATTCCCAGCGTTGTGGTAGGAATATGGGGGATTTTTGCTTTCGCCCCCTGGATGCGTGAGAGTGTTTATATTCCTGTTTTTAACTGGACTGCAAACAACTGGCCCTCACTTTTACCTGTTTTGGGGAACCCCATGGGATACGGTATAGCCACAGCAACCATCATCCTTGCACTGATGATAATTCCTTTCACGACGGTTCTCACAAGGGATGCAATAAGCAAAGTCCCCCGGGAACAGCGCGAAGCGGCATGGGCACTGGGAGCAACCAGGTGGGAAGTTATAAGAATGGCCGTTCTGCCCTATGCAAGGGGCGGAATACTGGCGGGAGTAATGCTCTCCTTTGGACGGGCTATAGGTGAAACAATGGCCGTTGCCATGCTGATAGGAAACAAAAATACTCTTCCTTTTACAATTATAGGGCCTGCAGCCACTATGCCTTCAGTTATTATAAACGAATTCCGCGAAGCCGTTGGAAGCCTTCATGTTTCGAGCCTGATGGGCATTGGACTGGTACTGTTTGTGATCTCGCTTACCGTTAACCTTATTGCTGCTTATATAACCAGAAAACTTTCAGCTACAGGAGGGCAACTTGTATGAAGAATTTTTCTGAACATAAAACCCTGTGGCAGCGCAACTTATGGGACCGCTTCATGGTAGCTCTCTTAACCTTCAGTACCATTATGGTTATGTTGCCGCTGCTGATTATCATAGGCTATGTTGTTGTTAACGGCATAAGTGCGTTAAACTGGGATCTTTTCACACAGGAGCTGGGGTCGCCGGCACGTGCGATGCAGGGCAAGTCCACCGGCCTGATACACACAATGCTGGGCACTGCAGTTGTTGATCTTCTGGCAATTATAATAGCAGCTCCCGTTGGACTGGGGGCGGGAATTATGCTGTCGGAATACCCCGATCACAAGCTGAATCCAATCCTCAGGGTCATAAATGACACGCTGAACGGAATGCCCGCCATTCTTAAGGGACTGCTTGCATTTGCACTGATAGTTAAGCCTATGGGTACATTTTCGGGTCTTTCGGGGGGCTTTGCACTTGCCTTTGTAATGATCCCCATAATTGCAAGATCAACTGAAAGCGCCCTGATGAGTATCCCCTGGTCAATACGGGAGGCGGGACTGGCAATCGGATTACCGCGCTGGCGGGTCGTGCTTTCAACCGTTATGCCGGCAGCGCGGACAGGACTGGTAACGGGGTTTCTTATCGCTTTTGCACGTGCCGCAGGCGAGGCGGCGCCGTTAATGTTCACATCTTTCGGAAACAACTATCTTCCAAATCACTGGACCGGTATGATACTCGGACCGGTCGACACATTACCCCAAAGACTTTACAGCCTGGCCATCAGTCCATACAAGGAATGGCACGAACTGGGCTGGGCCGCCGGTATAGTATTACTGGGGTTTGTTGTAACACTATTCATAATTGCACGGATGCTCACAAGGGAAAAAAATTACGATTAACGAAATATAACATATGGATATAATGCTTAAAAACAAAAAGTTAGCCGGAGCCGTAGTATCTGAAAAAACAAACATACCAAACAAAAAAATCGAGGAAAACGGGCTTCCCGGCATCAGAATGGAATCAAGGGATCTGACGGTAAAATACGGTACTGTAACAGGTGTGAAAAATATATCATTGCCGATCTGCAATGAGAAGGTAACGGCTCTTATAGGCCCCTCAGGGTGCGGAAAAACAACCTTTCTGCGCTCGCTTAACAGGATGCATGACATTACAAGGAACGCAACTGTGAGCGGTGAAGTGCTGCTGGACGGCAGAAACATTTATCACCCCAAAGTAAATCCGGTGGATATAAGACGAAAAGTTGGCATTATTTTCCAAAAGCCAACCCCTTTCCCCACAATGTCGATCTTCAACAATGTGGTTGCAGGACTGAAGCTTGTGGGTATCAAAAACAAAAAACTTTTGAATGAAGTTTGTGAAAGAGCTTTGAAACAGGCGGCTTTGTTCGATGAGGTTAAAGACAGGCTTAACAGTCCGGGCGGAAGCCTTTCGGGCGGTCAGCAACAGAGACTTTCAATTGCCAGGGCGCTGGCAATTGAGCCTGAAGTTATACTGATGGATGAGCCCACCAGCTCCCTGGATCCTCAGTCGTCATCAAAAATCGAAGACCTTATTCACGAGCTGAAAAAAAATTACGCTATAGTTATTGTAACCCACAATTTGCAGCAAGCCGGCAGGGTAAGCGACAATACGGGATTTTTTTACCTCGGCGAGCTTGTGGAATTCGGGGAAACGGAAAAAATCTATACAAACCCGGCAAACAAACGGACAGAGGAATATCTTACAGGAAAATTCGGGTAATTTATTAATAAAATCAATTATTTTACCGGTTTAAAATTTATGAAGATGAGCGTTAAAAAGAACACCGCGATACAAAATATGCGCAAAGACGTTGAAATAATGTCTGAGCTTATCCTGGGCCAGCTCAGGGAACTTGACAATTTGCTGACTTCAGGAGAGCTTTGCATGGAGAGTGAGAAAAAGAAAAAATTCCGGGAAACCGAAAAAACAATAGATGAATACGAAATAAAAATAAGCGATGAATTCATCAATATTATAAGCCTGCACAAGCCAGTTGCATCGGAGCTGAGGATGGTGATAGCCTGCTACAGGCTTTCCATAAACCTCGAGCGGATAGGCGACATGGCACTTAAGATCTTGAGAATACTGCTGGAGATAAAACAACATCCCAACATAAAGGACTTTATTGACGAGATATCCAACATGCTTACATTGACCAATAATATGGTTGAAAAATCGATCCTCTCATTGTTCAACAATGATATTGAATATGCTATATGGACACTGAAGAACGATGATATAATAGATGAGATAAACAAAAAAATGATTAAAAAAATCATAAAAAAGAACAGGGGGCAGCTCAGTGATTCACAAACATTGAGTAATTTTATTAATATAAAAATCATCGTGTCAAATATCGAAAGAATGGCGGATCAGGCCACAAACATTGCCGAGGCATCAATCTACTATTTAAAAGGGGAGGATATAAGGCATTCGGATATCACAAGCGTTGAATCCGAACTGGAAAAGCCTTCATCAGATAAAAATGAATAAATTATGGCTATAAAAATTCTGGTTGTAGACGACGAAGAAGATCTTTGCGAAATACTTCAGTTCAACCTCGAAGGGGAAGGTTTTGAAGTGGACGTGGCTTTTTCTGCCGAGGATGCGCTGAAAAAAAACCTTAAAGCCTACCAGCTTATTCTGCTTGACGTAATGATGGGCAAAATATCAGGCTTCAAGCTGGCAAGGATAATAAGACAGGAAATGAAGCTCACCGTTCCGATTTTATTTATAACCGCAAAAGAGGGCGAGGAGAACACCCTGACCGGTTTCAGTCTGGGAGCGGACGACTATATTGTAAAACCTTTCGGGGTTAAGGAAGTTATAGCAAGGGTGAAGGCGGTTATCCAGCGGGCGGGAATCAAATCGGCTTATTCAGAGAAAAAACTGAATATAAAGGGGATGGAACTTGATGTGGAACGAAAAAGACTAACAATTGAGGATAAAACAATCAACCTGAGCAGAAAGGAATTTGAGATACTCTACCTGCTGATGGATAACAGTGAGAGGATATTTTCAAGAGAGGAGATACTCGACAGAATATGGAGTGACGATGTGGTGGTAAATAACAGAACGGTGGATGTGCATATAACCAGGTTGAGAAAAAAGCTGGGCGGGCATGGAAAGTTGATCTGCAGCAGGGCAGGTTACGGTTATTTTTTCTCGGAGAACAACTCATAAATCCCTTTATGTAAACTGTTCTGTTTTGTTTTCAAGTTGTCTCCGGTTATAGTGGGCTAATACAAAAGAGAGTTTTGCTAAAAAGAAATATTACAAAATATTGAATCAGATGTACAAAAAACAGCTTTTCTTTTACTTTTTCCTTGTTTTCGCAGCTTTTACAATAGCCGTTTCAGTTTTGCAATACAACAGAGAAACCGAGCATAATACGGAGAAGCTCAACAGCAACCTTGAAAGTTATACTGATATTGTCAGCAACTATATCCGGCAAAATTCAATCCACCAAAAAGGTGATTACACTCTCCTTGATTCTGTTTACACAATTCTGGGGAATGAAAACCTCAGGGTAACAGTAATAGATATCAATGGGAAAGTATTGTACGACAGCGACGTTCAAGACCCCTCCCTAATGGAGAATCACCTGGAACGCCCCGAAATCCAGGAGGCCTTTTACAGTGAATTCGGGACCGATATCCGCGAGTCCGCCACAACTGCCACACCCTTCTATTATTACGCGAAAAAATACCCGGACTTTTACGTAAGAACTGCAATTGACTATGATATGGATGTCAAATCTTTCCTGGAGGCCGAAAAGATGTTTTTTGTATTCATTATTATACTTTTTTTTATAATGACTCTTCTTCTTGTTTACATTTCCGGGAAATTCGGCAAAACACTTTCAAAACTGAAGGATTTCGCACTAAAAGCGGCAAAGGATGAAAGAATTGACCCAAATATGGAATTTCCGGACAATGAGCTTGGGATAATCAGCAAACAGATAGTCAATATCTACGACAATCTGAAAAAAACCAGGGATGATATAAGCATGGAAAAGGAAAAGCTTATAAGACACCTCTACATCTCAAGGGAAGGGATCGCCATTTTTTCCCCGCAAAAGAAAAAAATCCTCTCCAACAGTCTTTTTATTCAGAATATCAACTTTATATCCGACAAACCCTCCCTTAATCCCGAGCAGGTATTTAATATCGAAGAGTTCAGGGAAATAAATTCTTTTATTGAAAAATATCTTGAACAGGAAATTGCTTTTCTGCAAACCGAGCTGCCGGCAAAATATTTCTTAATAAACAAAAGGGGGAAATATTTTTCAGTGCATGTAATTATCTTTTCCGACAAGACTTTTGAAATTTCAGTGAATGATGTTACATCCTCGGAGCAGGAAAAAAAAATAAAACAACAGCTCACCGGCAATATTGCCCACGAGTTAAGAACACCGGTAAGCTCCATAAAAGGCTATCTGGAAACGGTAACAGGCACGAAAGAGCTTGACAGTGAAAAAAAATCCGCCTTTATTGAAAAAGCCTATAAACAAACATTGAGATTGTCTGAGCTCATCTCCGACATATCTGTCCTGAACCGCATCGAAGAGGGTGCTGTAACGGTTGACAATAAAAAAATCAAAATAAAGGAGATTGTCGATGAGATAACCGGCAGCCTGGAGCAAAAATTCAGGGAAAAAAACATTTCGGTAAACCCTCAGATAAGCAAAAAAATAAATATAGAAGGCAACTATTCACTGATTTATTCAGTTTTTCAGAATCTTTTTGAAAATACCATAGTCCACGCCGGAGAGAACATTTCAGCAGGAGTGAAATGTTATTTTGAAGATGAGAATTACTATTATTTTTCTTATTATGATACCGGTGCCGGTATTCCCGAAAAACATATCGACAGGGTTTTTGAACGTTTCTACAGGGTTGACAAGGGGCGCAGCAGGAAATCGGGGGGAACTGGCCTTGGACTGGCTATAATAAAAAATGCCGTGCTTTTCCACGGAGGGGATATATCGGTAAAAAACCGGGACGGAGGAGGTGTTGAATTTTTCTTTTCTCTTAGAAAAACTGCAGGTTAACAAGCTTGTGGCTACAAAGCACATGAGAAGCACAGGTAATAACAGAAGGTAATTAAAATTTCATTTGCTGGATCCTTACTGCATTGAAAATTGCTGCAAGTGCAACTCCCATATCGGCAAAAACGGCTCCCCACATTGTAGCAATACCCAATGCACCGAGTGTAAGGAAAACAAGCTTGACGGCAAAAACAAGGAAAATGTTTTGCCATACTATCCGGCTTGTTGAACGCGCAATCCTCACAGCCCGCTCTATGGCAGAGGGCCGGTCTGTCTGTATAACAACATCGGCACTCTCAATGGCAAGATCACTTCCCATTGCTCCCATAGCTATACCCACATCGGAAACTGAAATGGAAGGGGCATCATTTATCCCGTCGCCGGCAAAAGCTACAAACCCTTTTCCCCGGTCAACAAATTTTCTAACAATAGAAAGCTTCTCTTCGGGAAGAAGATCCCCGTAAGCCTGGTCTATACCTGTTTCCCGGGCTACAGCCGAAGTTATTGCCTGCGAGTCGCCCGAGAGTATCACCGTTTGCCTGACACCTAAACTTTTTAAGGCACTTACCGAATCACGGCTGTCATCCTTTACCTGGTCAGCTATAACAAAATAACCGGCATATCTTCCTTCAATAGCAATGTATATGACAGTATAGGGTGTGGAGGGAATTTCATTTTCAATATTGAGGTCAAATTTTTTCATCATCTTTTCATTGCCGGCCACTACATCTTTGCCGTTTACCGTTCCCTTTATCCCCAGGCCGGGAAACTCCTCCACATCCACCACCTTTGTAATCTCCCCGCCGGAATCTGCAAACCCGGCAATGGCTCTCGCCGCAGGATGGGTTGAGCACCCCTCAAGTGCCGCAGCAAGCTGAAGCGCTTCGCTTTCCTCAAAACCCTCTATTTTGTATTCACGCACCATGAACACCCCTTTTGTAAGTGTACCGGTTTTATCTATAAGAAGCGTATGAAGTTTTTTGAGCCGGTCAATAAAGTCGGCCCCTTTGTAAAGTATGCCGTTTTTAGCAGCCGCGCCTATGCCCCCGAAATAACCCAGGGGTATTGAGACATAGAGGGCGCACGGACAGGCAATGACAAGAAAGACAAGTGCACGGTAGAGCCAGATATTGAAACTGTAGCTTCCGGAGGCAACCCATGGCACAAAAATTATAAGTGCGGCCATGGCCATAACAAAGGGAGTGTAATATCTTGCAAAGCGGCGCATAAACCTTTCTGTAGGGGCTTTTCTTTTGTTTGCCTCTTCAACAAGCCTTATAATCCTCGAATATGAACTTTCTTCATATATCTTTGTGGTCTTAATTTTCAAAGGCTCACCCAGGTTTATCGACCCGGCAAGCGCGGCATCACCCCTGGATAAAACTGACGGGGTGCTCTCCCCGGTAAGTGCGGATGTGTCAATTGTTGCGCTTTCAGTTATCATCTCCCCGTCAAGGGGTATTTTTTCACCCTTTCTCACATACACCAATTCCCCCGGCTTTACCTGACGGGGATCAGTTTCAGTCCACTTCCCCCCTCTTCTTACTACAGCCTTTAGTGGCCTCATATCAAGCAAAGACCTGATACTGCTTTTTGCCCTGTTAACGGCATTTTCCTGCAACAGCTCGCCTACCTCATAGAACAGCATTACAGCCACCGCCTCTGCATACTCTCCAATGGCAAAAGCTCCCAGGGTGGCAACAGACATCAAAAAAAACTCGTTGGAGAAGCTGAACCTCAGCATTTCGCGCAAAGCATTGGCCAACACCCCCCTTGCCACTATGATATAAGCTGCAGCAAACCAGACAAGGGTGAGAGGACCGGTAAAGAAACCGGCTCCTGTATAATTCAGGATAATGCCTGCAACCGCCAGAGTGGCAGAGGCGGCTACAGGCAAATATTTGCTATTCAGAACAATGCGCATAATTTATTTATATTTCAAAAAAGGGCTCAGTGACGGTGACCGGCTTCCGGTGAAGGAGCCTCCCTTTCTCTTTCAAACACTCTGGCGCCTTTGCGGTATGTTTCCATGATCTCCCCGCAGCGGAGCATAGCATCGCCGAAATAGGGGTTCAGTATCTCCTCGCTGTCACTGAGCCAGTCAGCCCCCTCATCATCGAAAGCCATNGGGCAATGCATCCTGTAAACTCTCTCAATTTCAAAACCGAAGTACTCAACCGCATCTATCATNTATTGTGAAAGATGCTCAAAATGCATACGCTGCTCTTCCAGATCACCGGCAACCTCNATATTGCCTGCAGCACCGGTCAGACCCTCCAGCAACCCCATCCATTTGTGGTGAGGCTCATCTTCGAGCAGTGCCATATCGACTTCTGAGAGTGCGGCTTTGAGACTTGCCGAAAAGGAGGCGGCTTTTTCGGGATCTGATTCGACCAGCGCATTTTTCACCTCAAAGTATTCCTTTGCCGCATCGGTTAACTGACTTACAAAAGCGTCAGGCACATCAAAGGTTTTTACCGGAGGCGGGGTCATCATACTGTAATCACCGTTCAGCTGCGCCGAAGCATCAACCGTGAATACACCGTTTGTTACGATCCGCTCCCCTTCATCAAGTCCGCTTTCAACCAGGTAACTGTCCCCGAGCGACGGACCCAGCAATATTTCGCGCATTTCAAACCGGGGTTGCTCAACGTCGGGAACCCTGACATAGACAATTGACCTCTTGCCGGTCCACAGCAAAGCGCTTCGTGGTATTACAAGAGAGGGCTCTCCGCCCCTGACGGTTGATTTTACCGTCGCATTAACAAACATTCCCGGTTTAAGAGTCATGTCATTGTTTCTTATTTCAGCTATTGCCCTTGCGGTTCGCTTGTTGTCGTCAACCACCGGATCAATAAAATCAACCCCGGTGCGAAACTCTTTTCCGGGCAGTGCGGGAGTGGTAAACTCAACGATATCTCCTTCGCCTACCCAGGCAAGGTCACTCTCGTAAGCATCCAGCTCTATCCAGAGGTTATCGGTAGGTCCGACACGAAACAGCACTTCTCCGGCACCCACATAATCACCTTCGGTAACAAGTCTTTCAGTTACAACACCGGCTGAGGAAGCATGAATATCAAACTTCTGGCGTACCTCTCCCCTTTTTTCTATTTCATCTATCTGCTGATCACTCAGGTTCCAGCGTTTTAGCTTTTCCCTTGCAGAACGGTACAATTCCGGGTTTTTTTCACGCACTTTCAACGCTTCAAGCAACTCCTTCTGGGCCGTAACAAGTTCGGGCGAATAAACGGAAGCCAGCAGATCTCCGGCCAAAACTCTCTGTCCGCTATAATTTATATAAAGCGTTTCTAGCCTGCCGGCAAAATCGGATGTCTCATTGGTGAGCAAACGTTCATTGAACCTTACCTTGCCTGTAAGGTTCATATTCTTTTCAGCCCTTATCTTTTCCACCTCTGTTGTGTGAATATCTGCAACAGCCATTGCTTCAGGGCTCATTTCATAAACCATGGGATCGCGTTCTTCGTGATCCTCGGCTGCGGAAGCAGGAATAAGCTCCATCCCGCAAATGGGGCAATCTCCAGGTTCATCTTCCCTTATCTGTGGGTGCATAGAGCAGGTCCACTCCTGAACTTCAGCCTCCTGCTCATGACCTTCATGTTGTTCAGCCTGGTGCTCCTGACTTCTGTCTTCCGCCTGGTCACCGGCATTACCGCCAGTATACAGGCCTATGAGAAAACCTGACAATATTGCAGCTAACAAAACTACAGCCGGCAATATCCATTTGTGTTTAATTATTTTCATGGTAATTTATTTTTTAGTTTTTCAAATAATCTCTGTTGCAACAAAATAAAACTATTAAAAACCTTCCTCCGGGCCGGATCCGGCAAGATACTCCAACCTGGCGGCATAGCTGTTATGGTCGGTCAAAGCAACAGCCAGCTCCAGCCTGTATTGAAGCAACTGCTCGCGAACACGCAGCAGCTCTTCAAATGATGCGGCACCCCCCGAATAGTCAGACAACAATATTTCGATGGTCTGCTTTGCCAGATCAGTCTGGTTGCGATAAAGCTCCACCCTCCTTTCCGCATCCAGCAGGTCTGCCTTAACTTCTGAAAAAGAGACGTAAAGTTCATTTACAGTTTCCTCTTTTCTCTCAATAGCTGCATCTTTAAGCAAAGCCGCCTCTTTTTCCTTAGCCCTGTACTTTGACCGGTTAATCGGTATAGATATGGAGACCATAGGCATCAGCATATTATTCCCGTTCATAATCGTATTATCCGAGCTGGAAGAGGAAAACACCATATAGTTTACCCCTATCCCGAAGTCCGGCCTGCCTTCAAGCTTAG
>SL_8KL_010_SEDDRAFT_10004351_pt1 | contig 11408 bp, 7 predicted proteins | sample SodLakKL_010_SED_4_FD_11160 | JGI IMG/M metagenome (IMG submission 11160) | reverse complement strand
GGAGCGCTTGGCGGTGATTTCGTAAGAACAGCAGCAACCTTGAACACGGTTAAAGATAAAAAAATAGATAACGTCATAGCAATTATGGCCGATCGTTTTGTCGGTTTGCTCTCAATAGTTATGCTGGGAACGATGGCTTTTGTGTTTACCGGGGATATCCCGGACCGATCCGCTTTTTATATCTTTTTTATAGTTATCTATATAGCGATCGCTGTTGTTATTTTTGTCCTCACCAGCCCTAACCTGTTTAAGTTGTTTGAGAAATTAACGGTGCGCCTGGGTAAAATCGGTATATTCTTAAGAAATGCAGCAGAAGCCTGGAAGAATGCCCTTAAGTACTTTAAAACGCATAAGAAGAATGTTTTATTAGGATTGATATTGTGCATACCGATCCATGTCATTTCTTTTTTCACTGCTTTTCTTTTGGCCCGGTCTTTGAATATAAACATTTCTTTTTTTGACATCAGCTTAATCATTGCCCTGGTCTGGTTGATTACAGCTATCCCAATTACAATTTCTGGTGCAGGGGTGAGGGAGCTCTCCATGATTTACCTGTTTTCCCTCTATGGAGTAAATGCTGAACCGGCAACGGCTCTATCGATCTATATCTATATCATTAGCTTGCTTTTAGGTTTGTTGGGGCTGTTATTCATCATCGACTGGAGCAAGTGGTCCCAATTTATCACCTTTAGGCTCGGGGAACGTCAGGGTTGAATAGGCAATTTAGTCGCACGAAAGGTTTGATTAATTAATGCACGTACCCTTTAATAAGCCCTTTCTAACGGGTAAAGAGCTTACTTACATTGAAGAAGCAGTTCAAAGAGGGCACATCTCTGGCGATGGCTATTTCACCAAGCAGTGCCAGAAATGGCTTGAAGATCAAACCGGTTGCCGCAAAGCGTTGTTAACTCACTCTTGCACCGGAGCCCTGGAAATGGCAGCCTTGCTTGCTGACATAAAACCCGGTGATGAAATAATCATGCCCTCATATACTTTTGTTTCCACAGCTAATGCTTTTGTTCTAAGGGGTGGCGTGCCTGTATTTATTGATGTTCGTCCAGATACTATGAATATGGACGAATCGCTGATAGAAGCGTCGATAAATGCTAAGACCAAAGCAATTGTCACGGTCCATTATGCCGGAGTAGCCTGCGAAATGGAAACTATTATGGCCATTGCTAAAAACCACAACTTGCTGGTTATCGAAGATGCCGCACAGGGGATAATGTGCACTTATAATGGAAAACAGCTTGGCAGCATAGGTCATTTAGCAAGTTTAAGTTTTCATGAAACCAAAAATATTATGGCAGGTGAAGGCGGCGCTTTACTGATCAATGATCCCCAGTTTATTGAAAGGGCTGAAATTATAAGAGAAAAGGGAACCGATCGCAGTAAATATTTTCGGGGCGAAGTGGATAAATATTCATGGGTGGATATAGGTTCCTCTTACCTACCCGGTGAAATAACGGCTGCTTTTTTATATGCTCAAATGGAGCAGGCTGAAAAAATAACTGAAAAAAGGTTGAAGACCTGGTATAGATATTATGAAGGACTTGCTCCGCTTGCCCAAAAAGAATTATTGGAACTGCCTATTATTCCAAAAGAATGTAAACATAATGCGCATATGTTTTATATTAAGACAAGATGTTTGGAAGAGCGAAGCGCTTTAATGGAATTTTTAGCTAATAATGGTGTTCGCAGCGTTTTTCATTACGTGCCGCTTCATAATTCAAAGGCGGGGAAATTTTACGGAAGATTTAACGGTAAGGATAATTTTACTTCTAAAGAAAGTCAAAGATTGTTACGACTGCCTCTTTACCGGGAATTAAATGATGAAAGCGTGGATTACGTGATCAATATAATCTTTAAGTTTTACGAAGGAGGAAAGGATGCTTAAAACAATATATGAAAAAACTGTGACGTATTTAACATCAGATTCGAGCAATGAAGCAGGATTAAAAACACATACGATAACTCCTTATTACATCCTTGTACCTTTATTGGTAGTTGTCAGCAGTATGTTATTAAAAGTTACGGGAACCTATTACATTGACAGTGATCAATTTTGGTCTTTGGCTGTGGGCGAATGGATAGTCGAACATGGGGCGGTGCCAACCGTAGAAACATTTTCTTGGACTGTAGAAGGGCTTCCCTGGCAGTCTAATTCATGGCTTTTCTGCTGGTCGCTCTTCATGATTGATTATTACTGGGGTATGTATGGTGTTGCTGTAATGTTAGTCTTGGTCTACCTTGTTACGGCATATGTTATGTTAGCCTTATGCTTAAGGTTAAATAAAGCTAATATTGCGGTATGGATTTTTGCAGTTGGTATGTGGACTTTAGTTTATTTTAGCTCTACGCCAAGGGCTTATGTATTTACATTTGCTTTTGTTGCAGTGATTTTTTACTTGGTTCGCTTTAAACGCGACTCTCGTTTGATATATCTAATTCCCCTGATCTTCCTATTATGGGTTAATATTCAAACCAGTGTGCGCTTTGGGCTGGCCCTTCTTTTTGTGGAAGCGCTCGTTGGAACTGTATTATATAAAGATTGGCGTTTATGGCATATTATGGCTCTTTCTTTTTTAGCCACACTTATCAACCCTTACGGGATTAACCTTTGGGATATGTCTTTATTTGGTGCTGTCTCCAGTATTGCTAATCCAGGTACGCAATACATATCGGAGTGGAGAGCTCCTAACTTAGATAATACAAGATTATTTTTTCAATACGTTATTGTTGGTTTTACCGGAATAATAGCTTCATATGGAGCAGTATTTTCTTATTATAAGACAAGAATTATAGATAGAGATAAATTGATGATATTTTTCTGGTTTTGGGCCATGTTTCTCTATTCTTTGACCATGGTTCGAGCTTCGCATTACGCATTGCTGCTCTGGATGCCTTATTTTGCTGCCTTTACTCCTCAATGGCTTATGGACAGAATGCGCTTAAAACCGATTTTGCTAGCAGGTATACTTGCTATTTTCACCGCATTTATTATTTTCAACCTGCCTCGAATGCATATCTTTAGAGCGCCGCATGTAACAGTACCGGCAGGTGCTGTTGAATATTTACAAGAAAACCCGGAAGTTAAAGAAAACATGTTTAATGATTACATCTTTGGCGGATTTCTTATGGTCAATGGTATTGAAGTTTTCATCGATGCAAGAGAAAGCATATATACCAGAGAGGGTGTAATGGATGATTATATGGCCTTGCAACGATTGACCAGGTGTCCACAAAGTATAATTGAAAAGTATAATATTAAATCATTTGTGATAAGAAGAGGCGGCCCCCTGCCAATTTATTTAGATACCCATTCAGAATGGGAGCCGGTTTATCATGATAGGACAGCCGTCATTTTTACTAAAGTTGAAAGCATAGAATAGGATAACACACTGCATAATAACAATGTGCATAAACAAATTTAAATATTTTTCTGGTCAGGTAGCTCAATCATTACACCGGACATGGAGGTAAACTGGATCAAAGAAGAACAGCACAATATTCTCAATATCAACTCATTTTATAGTAAAATATACAGAAGCAAAGCGCCTGCAACTAAAGAAAGGAGCTGCTGGAATCGGTGAGCGATGAAGGAAACTACCTGGGTGAACAGCTGGTTAGAAGTAAAGTTATTACCAGGGAACAGCTACAAAAAGCTTTAGAGGTCCAGGCTGAAAGGGCTAAGCTGGGCGAAAAAACCCATCTGGGCGGGATCATAAAGGAGCTGGGCTTTAGCAGCGAGGAAAAGATCTCCAGGGCGCTGGCCAAACAGCATAACGTCCCTTATGTTGATGTCGACAACCTGGAAATAAGTGAAAACGTGCTTTCTTTAATCCCCCGAAATAAGGCTAACCGGCACAAGGTCTTTCCGATCAAACAGGAAAAAGGCGCCCTGGTAGTGGCCATGATGTACCCGGAAAATGAGGAGGCCCTGGCGGATTTACGCGCCACTACCGGTAAGGATATCCAACCGGTTTTGATCAAAGACGGTGAGCTGGAAAAACTGCTCCGGAAAGTTAATAAAAAACTAAACGAAGAAATTGAAAGCTTTGAGTTCTTTAAGCAATCAAAACAAAAAAAGGCTCTTGACAGGAAAAACCTGGACTTAAGTCCTGATCGAAATTCCGGAAACCCGGCGGTGGATATTCTGAACAAACTGCTTGATCTAGCCGTACAGGAGCAGGCCAATGATCTCCATATCGAGCCGCAGATAGACGGCGTAAAGATCAGGTTTCGCATCGACGGGATCCTCCATAAGAAGTTTACCATCGATCGGGACTATCATGAAGGGTTAGTTACCCGGATTAAGGTGCTTGCCAACATGGATATCACCGACAACCGCACGCCTCAGGACGGCCGGATGTCCATAGAAAAAGACGGTGAGACCATCGATGTCAGGGTGGCTACTTTACCGGCTCATTATGGGGAAAGAGTGACACTTCGCTTGTTGTTCCACGAAGAAGGCCTGATGGATCTGGCCAACCTGGGCTTTACCAATCAGCAGCTGGAACGGATCAAAGAGCTGATCAACCACCCGTACGGGTTTATGGTGGTATCAGGGCCGACCGGGAGCGGCAAGAGCACCACTCTTTACGCGGCCTTATCAGAAATGAATACCGATCATAAAAATATTATAACCGTGGAAGATCCTATCGAAAAGAAAATTAAAGGCATTAACCAGATCCAGTACAACGAAAAGCAGGGGGTTACTTTTGCCAGGGGCCTGCGGGCCATGCTCCGCAACCATCCCGATGTAATCATGGTCGGTGAAATCAGGGATGTGGAAACCGGGAATATGAGCACTCAGGCCGCGCTGACCGGGCACCTGGTTATGTCCACCATCCATGCTGGCGACGCCTCCCGGGCGGTGATCCACTTTCTGGATATGGGGGTAGAGCCCTACCTGGTTGAATCGTCTCTGACCGGGGTGATTTCCCAGCGGCTGATGCGCAAGCTATGCCAGAATTGTAAAGTTAAGTCCCGGGTTAACGTAAAGAAGCTGTTAAAATTTATTCCTGATTTTCCGGTAAATGAAGGCGAAACAGCGTTAGAGCTGTTCAAGGCCAAAGGCTGCGCAGTGTGCGATTATAGCGGTTACCGGGGAAGGACCGGGGTTTATGAAATTTTAATGGCAAGTGATAAGATCAGGAATGCGATCAGGGGCAGCAAATCCTCGCATGTGATCCAAAAAATTGCAGTGTCAGAAGGGATGGCCCCTTTGCGCTATAACGCTTTGCAGAAGGTTAAAAATGCTATAACCTCCCTGGAGGAATTCAAAAGGGTGTTTATGTAAGCCGGGTAAACTATTTAGCGTGTATTAACCATGGAATAAAGGGAAGCCTGTTATAAAAGATTGCAATATAACAAATTATGCACAAATTAGGAAACAATCGTTTGACATAATACCTCCTGGAAACTATAATTATAAAAAGAACACGTTGGAAGCAAACCCAACGACAATGGCAAACCTGTCGAAAGGCAGGGACGCAAAGNCGAGGGTCTAAGGTTCTATCAGGAACTATGATCGCCTGGTTGCCGAAATGGGTTATTTGTGTGTAAGTAACAATTATGATTAATGCTTACGAGGATAGATGATTATCACTAATTCAAGCATAAGGAGCCTTCTGCGGATGAAATTCCTCAAAGATGAGAAAGGGTTAGCCTTACCTTTGGTTCTTGTTGTCGTTATAGTATTGACTATTTTGGGAATAACGATATTTATGTTAAACATGACTGAAACCAAACAGGTCGCCAGGAGCGTAGATGGAATGAAAGCTCATTACGTGGCTCGTTCAGGAGCCCACGCTGTAGCTGCACATCTGATAAATAACCCGGGTGGCGATTTGGAAGATTTAATCAGTGACAATCCAGGGAGTGCGGAGGGATGGGGCAAATTCGGTGAGGGTGAATTCGATGTGGAAGTTTTCAGAGATGCTGATAATGATATTATAATAAAATCAACCGGTACGGTTGGCGATGTTAAGAAAACTGTTTATGTAACGGTTGGGGGAATTGGAGTTGACTTTCCCCTGTTTGCTAACACCGTTGGTCTCCAGGAAGATGATTTTACAAAAGATGTTGGGGCAAAGATAAGAGGGGGAAATGTATATTATACAGTTGAAGATTTATTATCTGGTTTTGAGGAACACGGAAATAACATAGTTGTAGACGGCAGGATCATCAAAGATGATTTTGATTTTCCTGATATTATTTTACCCTGTCAGGACGAAGAATCGGTTTTCTACCAAGAATTTTATGATGGTAATTGTTTCGAATCGTTAAATGACACTGCAGGCAATCATGATGGCTCGGATATTAGCGAGAGCAGTAAATATTTCAAGATAAAGCTTAGTGCCGATTTAACAATTAAGTCAAGCAATAACAGTGATTTAATAATACTGGCGAACGAGTTTGATTTACATAACAATGATTTGACCATTGAACTTGATGGCAACACAATAGCTATAGTAGCTAAAGATTTTGATGCCGGAAATAATGATATTGAAATTAAGGGTGATGGTGTCCTGCAGTTCTATGTTAAAAATTTTGACGGGAGAGGCAACTTTGACCTTGATGAATACATTGCGGAGGATATTATAGTAAACATTTTCGTCTTAGATGATGGGAAATTTGAATTGCGCGGCACCCCAAATTTTTATGGTACGATTTATGGGCCAAATGCCACTTTCAAACAAAGTGGTGGCGGCGGTGGGACTATACACGGCTGGATAATAGTTGATGAATTCGAGGGTGGTTCAAGTATGGAGTTAATCCATAAAGCGATCGAAATGCCAGGAGTAGGTATAGAACTTAAAAATTATGTAATCCAAAGATGGCGGTACGTTGAATAACCATGGAAGAGCTTTGAGGTGATGGTCATGACAAAATTAGCCCGGGAAAAAGGTTTCGCTTTAATAGAATTGATTATAGCCATGACAATATTACTAATTATCATCTTTTCTTTTACTACTCTATTTACTACTAGTTTTTCCGGTATTTTTGGAGCCGGAGATAGAAGTGAAGCTTTGTTTAAAGCACAGGAGAAAATAGACAGGGAAATATCAAGCGGTTTAAATGACAATAATGATGAGCTAATTGTTTACTTCGGTTCGGAACACCAGATTACGGTTGATGGTGAAAAAAAGGTAATTGACCATGATTATGATAATGATGAACGGAATATCACTTTGATGTACTTTTTACCGGATGTAAGGTAATATTTACTGATTAAGAGGGAGTTTTTAATGCAATGGCCATAAAAAGACTTATAGAAATCAGCAAATGCATTATAAATGACAGGCGAGGTTTCGGCCTGTTAGAGTTGGTTATTGCCATCTTTTTATTGGGGATTGTTTTATCCCTGGGCTTAATGTTTTATCTATTTACCATGAATGCTTTTAGTGCTGGTGAAGAACAGGCTGATGTTCAACAAAACGCCCGCCTGGCTGCGGACTTCATCTCAGATGAGCTGCGCATTGCTGAAAGAATGGTCATTTTTGATGATTATGATGCCTTTAAAGATATAGATGACCTGGATGATTTTATCTTTGAAGATGAAGGTGATTATTTATCATACTATATCTATGTTGAAGATGGAAAAATATACTATAAAGAGCCTTATGAAACCCATGAACTGTCTACTATGTTTGCAGGTATCTCAAGAAAAGTTGACTTTAATGTTGATTTCATGATTAACAATAACAATGAAGCGTCCAGCGACGACATTATTAAATTTAACCTGTCGGCAAGATTAACAGGTGTAGATGGTATTAGGGAAAAAAACCTTGGAACAGAAGTATTGGTTTTAAATCTAGATGAAATTGAAGACAGATCAGATGGATCAGGCAAGTTTGTGTTTTACCAGATCCCTGCTCCATCAGATCCGACTATAAGTTTTATTCGTCTTGATCCTCAAAGTCATGAATGGCATCCTACAGAAGACCAGGTATTTACTGTTGATGTTCGCACCATAAATGTTCCCGATGACAAGGAATTAAAAGTAACTTTTACAGATTCGGATGGACCAGTCTCAGCAACTTCTATGATTACAAATGACCGAGGCAATATCCCGGATGAAAATCAAAATCAGGATATTCTTGAATTGCCGCGTAACAGAGATTTCGGGTTTCATGAAGTCATGATCAGCGTCGATTGTCAGTGTGATGGCACTGGTCAGTGCGGCGGTCTTTGTTTGTCACAGCGAAGGTTTTATTACATAGACCCGATTGTCGAATTTGACGAATTAGTATCAAGACCAGGCAACCCTCATATAGGAACCATAAAATTAAAAACAGGTGGAGTGCCGGAAGGCACTAAAGCTGTTATTGGTACTGATGAGATTGATGAAGATGATTTTTTTGACGATGTAATAGTCAGGATCGTCGATGGTATGGAGGACTACGATGAAATCGGTTTTTCCTTTCACGGTGGCCATGAAAGGAAAGTTGTAGCAGATGATGGAAATATTTATGACGGCTATGACGGAATGTTAGAATTCGCCGCGAAGGTTGATGATCCGGCTGACGCCAGAAAAGATCTTTATCTCAAAATAAATATTGGCAGGACGGAATTTGCGCCTATACTTTTTGCAGGTGATATTGTTTTGAATCTTTGGAAAGTCTGGAAGTGGAATCTGTTGACGGCGAAACGTTTGACTTGGATCAAGAATTTGATCCTGATGATAAGGAGTATTCCGTAAATGTTGACCATGATGTAGATAAAATTAAAGTAAAAGCTACTCTCGAACATGATGATGGCGATATAAGGATCGATGGAGTTAAAGTAGAAGCAGATGGAGATAATTATTATATTTCTGAAGTGGAACTTGATGATCCTGGGTCTACAACAGAATTTAAAGTGGAAGTATTAACTGACGAGGATGACCATGTAATTAGTGAGTACACTATAACGGTGAATAGGGCTTCACCTTAACAAGTTTCTAATCCTGAGCATAAGATTAATGTGGAGAACTAATGCTATCAGGGCATATAGTATAAATTGTTCCACAAATGAAAATGATTACTTGACTTAATATTCCCCTGCAACTATAATAATAGCAAGAAAGCTTAGTGATGAACCCAACGATAAAGGTAAACTCGTCGAAAGGCGGGGACACAAAGTTTAGGGTCTAAGGTCTAATAATGGACTACGATCGCCTGACTGCCGAAAGGGTATTTTTTATCCAGTTGGGGGGATATTCATCTCTTGTTTTTTCCATGCCGTTTTATTAATGGACTTCACTTGAGAACCAACCCAAACCGAAATAATCAAATAATCTATTTCGACTGCGGAGAAACAAACACCAATGGCTATAGTTAGCTATAGTCATTTTTTAATAATGATGTTCATAAAGTAAGGTTTGTTATCAGGCTATTGCAGTATAACAGGAGAGGTTTATATGCTTAATGATCAAAGAGGTTATGCCCTGCCTTCATCAACCCCTACTATCCCTTTCCCTGACAAGAAGCGCCGAGTCAAGTAAATTTAGTTTGCATTAGCCCAGGGTAAGCGGCCTTAAGCGGCGGGAGGCTGCTTTATCCCGGAAAGGATTAATTGGAAAATCGATATGGCGAAGCCTTTTGCGCCTTGGGAGGGACCTGACTGTCCGTGTCGCAAGCGAGGAAAGCCTGCTCCATTTAAAGCAGGCCCTCGCTTGCGACCCCCGGGAGAAGGAAAGATGTTTGCTCGTAGTCAGGTCCGCCCCCAGGCTCAAAACCCCTGTTTATTAAGCAGGTAAAACCTCGCCGTTCGGCGAATAAATTTTCTAAAATCTGCAAAGAAAGGGTTTAAACTATGGGGCGTATAAACTTTTTTCGCCAACGTATCTTGACCCAGGCGGCGTCACTGGAATGCAAGGGCCTGTTTAATTACCTGTTAAGCGAGATCAAGACCAGGCGTGAGATATCTTTAGAAGAAGCAGTGCTTGTCGCCCGCGACGTTTACCACTACCTGCAGACACATCTATTAGAACGCGCCCCGGCCCAGGTCATCTTTCCGGCCATAGAGGGCAAAGAAACCCACAGCAAAAGGCCCCGTGCAAACCAGCTGGAGAAAATGATTACCCTTACTGTGTTTGACGAAGAAGACATTGAGCTGATGGCTGAGTTTGGCATAGCGGTAATGCAAAGAGGACGTCTTAGCAGGCTTATCGAAGAAGCCTACAACCAGGATGCCATATTAGATGGGCCGCGTCTTTTGCTATTTATTCTTGAGAGTCACCACGGTATTCGCGCTCATTTAAAAAAGCTCTGGCAAGCAGGGGCCCTGCTTCCTGTAGCCGGCATGAGCAAAGCCAACCGGGAGTTAATGCAAAAACCCCGCGCTGCTTTGGCCGTAGAACGCTATCTTGCAGGCGAAGACTTAAACAAGGTGCGCAAAGAATTAGCCTTAAGCAGCAGCCGTTGGCAACAGTTCTTTAATGATTTCAAAACGCTTTCTATGAGCGGGCAAAACACCATAGAGCAATGGAGCAAAAAAAGCGGTTATCCCCTGGCAGTGCTGGAGGCCTGGCAAAAACTGTGGACAGAGCACCGTGATCTTTTATCGGCCCGTGTGATTACCGAAAAAGAAAGCTTCAGTCAAGACAAACTCTATGAGCGGCTCATGAAAAGACACGGCTATTCCCCGGCGGCGGCAGAACAATTCATTGAGGATTTGCACCAGCTTGCCGCGCACCTAAATCGTCAAAATCGCAGCCGGACCCAGGTTGTCTACAACGCTGTAGCCGATGATGAACCGGCCGGCAAGAAACTGAGTGAATGCCGGTTAAAAGCAGTTCTTTTAGATTACATCACCCCTGAAGACATTGAACTGGCCGACCGGGAAAACCCGTCTAAGCTCAAATGGGNCCGGCTTGTGCGTTTTGCCACTGAAGCCCGCTACCAGGGTGCAGTGCTATCTCAACCCGATTTGGCTCTGCTTTTAGGTCTTTCCACCAAAGCGATCCAGAGCATGTTAAAAGCACACCCGGATGTGGTTGTCCCCACCCGNGGCCTCGTAGCAGATATGGGNCCGAGTTTNAGNCATGCCGATAAAATTATTGACCTGTTTATGAACGGATATACCGAAACTGAAATTAAGCGCAGAACCGGCCATAGCTACGATTCTGTCGAAAAGTATTGCCTTGATTTCGCTAAAACCGTCTACTTGCTCAACCAGGGTATGCCCGCGCCTGCTATCCGCAAAGTGCTCGGTTTTTCCAGAAAACTGGTCGATAAATATATTAAGCTCTACAGGGAGTACTGCGGCCCAGAATATGCCTTTATGTCCGGCAAAATCCGCCGCCTGGCCGAAGCACACCCTGTAAAAAAAAACAACAAGGAGGAATGAGCATCTTGCAAACCAAGAAGGGTATCAATCAGCGCTTCAATACCCTTCTTGTCAGGGAAGTTAAAGCAGTT
>SL_8KL_010_SEDDRAFT_10004349_pt1 | contig 11415 bp, 7 predicted proteins | sample SodLakKL_010_SED_4_FD_11160 | JGI IMG/M metagenome (IMG submission 11160) | reverse complement strand
GTGCCGAGTCTGTAATATCCTTTTTCTCCAGCGCCGAGTATGGTTTCGTCAATTTCGCCATAGTCGGTGGATACGAACTGCAACCCGAAAACGCCATAGCGGCCGTCTGCTGGTCTCCATGCGACACTTCCCATGTTGTAGTCGATATCTGCGATCCAGTTCACGAGGCCGAAAGAAGCATCAAAGCTTCTGTCGAGCCGGGCAATGGTTGCCGGATTGTAGAACTGGCCGTAGGAGGATTTCGTTTCTATGGCTGTAACAGCCGTTCCCATTCCTGTTGCCCTGGCATTGGTGGAAACACTGAGAAACTTCATCGTAGTCTGAGCCCTTTTATCTCTGGGCTGTGCATCGGCATCAACAAGCAATGCTGCAGAGAGGGCAAAGATTGAAAGCGTTGTAAGTAATGATTTCAGCTTCACGGTAAATATCCTTTGGTTAATTAAGAATTGGACTTTAACGGTCTGTGTTTGTGTTATTGACCGGCTGTGATCAATAAATCACGACCAGTTTTTTAGTTATGGACTCACCGGTTTCCAGGTTTTCAAAAACGACCAGATATATTCCGCTGGCAACCATCTGCCGTGATTCGGTCTGAAGATCCCAGAAGGCGTCACCACTTCCGTCACGGTGTTCTATGGTTCTGACATGCTCTCCTAGTTCGGTATATATTCTGATGTCTGCCTCGCCGGGCACATCAAAAAATGCTACCTCATCACGATCAGCCAGACTAAGTTCCGTTTCGTTGGTTCTTACATACGGATTCGGAGCAATGGCTATCTGTTCCATGGCCTCACCGGGTGCCCGCTGCAAGCGTGCCGGGTCATAGGATTGAGTGTAATAACGGCTGCTTCGCAGAGCGACATCATCAGGAGTCATCACATCACCGGTATTGTCTTCCTCAAAACCCACGGCGGTGATGTAGTAGTAATAATCCCGGCCGCGGACCGGTTCCGGATCTTCAAATGATCTTTCATCGGGTTCTGCTCTGTGAATCTTTGTATGTGTACTGTCGAAGGAAGACTCGGCCCGGTAAATTTCAAAGTGGGATACCTCACTTATGTCACCATCATAAGACCAGTCAAGAAAAATTGCGTCACCACCGGAATTTACCTCTACCATGCTTGGCGGATCCGGAGGTGCGGGAATGTCAAATTCACTTTCATAGTTGGCGATGGCCCGCTCAAAGGTCTGCAGCAGCGAGTCACGGCCTGTCAGCACCCATCGGTTTTTTTCTTCCTCATCCATGGTGACCACTTCACCGTCAATATTTTCATACTGATCATCGCCGGTATCTTCGAAATATGCCTTGAAGGCGCGCCCGACCTCTTCTGCTTTCTCTTCACTCAAACCGGACACACCTTCAACCCATACAATGCGTACCGACTCTCCGGGTTCCAGTGTATACGGGCCATAGCCTTTGGTCGCTGAATGACCACCGGATGCTCCCATGTTCGGGGCACTGCGCTGATTGGCAAAATCGCCGTCGCCCTCTACATCCCATGCGTGCCGCGAGCCGATACCCTCGGTCATCAGGTTATATTCCCGCTGCATTTCAGCACGGTTGAACGGATCGTTGCCTGAAGTCCGGTCATCATCGGAATGAACATAGCTCTGAGTAGAGGGCTGCGCCGGATCGTCCGCCGGATTATCAGGAGACTCGTCGGCATGAATCGTTGCAAAACCGGGGAACTGATATGCTCCCAGTCTTCCCGTAGAGTCAGCTTCGCTCATATATCCGCCGACGGTATTGGGTTCAATCATCGGCGCCCCGATATTATCGTAATCCACATCACGGTCGGGGAAATAACCGTGCCATGCGAACTGTGCACGCATGGGATCTCCGACTTCACCGTCAATGCCGTCTCCAACACGGTCAATCATGGTGTTTATACCCCAGCCGGAGGCATTTCCTACCATATACCGCGTCTTGCGCACGGGGGAATACCTGAAGATGTGAAAGAAATAGGCATCCTCAAGAGTCTGTTCAGGAATATCGTCGAAAATTCCGGTTTCACCGGTCTCGCCGGTCCTGTTCGTATAGGTGTATTCCATGATATGGTAATTGTCATGAAACTCCTGGCTGAACTGATAGATATTCCGTTCCACCTCTATACCCATTGCGGTCTCGATGGTGTTGGAGATCATAAGATCGGCGGGCATGTCCGGATCCACCTCGTCCGGTTCTACGGATTCAAGAAAACTCGGCAGACCGTCCACAAGTACTTCGGGCTGTGGAATCCGGGATACCAGATTAAACTCCGAGGCTTCGAAATAATCTTCTCCGGTAACACGGGGGCCGGCATGAATCACTCTTGGCGTATAGGGATCCCTGACCCCGTCATCAAACGAACCGACACCTATCCACCATCCCTTGAATGCCTGGGAATCCTGATACTGGAAAATAGCGGGCCAGCGGAGTCCGAACTGCTGCTCCTGCCTGAGTCCGTGCTCTCTCTCCGAGTGGATTTCGGAGTACCAGTTATGCAATGATCCGGCGTTCATCCAGCGTGTCTGCTGTGACTCTGCCGTCTGTGTCGTCAAGACCAGAAAGACAGGAGTAACCAATAGTAAGATCAGAGATGCTTTATTCAAATAATTCATCATTGGATAATTCAGTGTATATATAGTTAAAACAGTGAGAATGTTGTGCGTAATGGCTGCAGGCGGTGATATCAGAACTGAACCCGGATACCAAAGAAGACATTGCGCGGATTCAGGAATGTGAATGACTGATGGTTGGGCATTTCGATATACTTGTTGTTGTCAAGAACATGATCCACATGGTCTTCATCCGCCGGAATGAAATCACCTTCCTGATCACTCCACTGGAAATATTCGTCCGTCCCGGTGTCATAGTACAGAGCCCTTTCGTTGGGTGATGAGATCTCATCACTGCTGACAGTCGACCGGGCTTCGATGGGGACGAAGTCCTTGTCCAGCTCCCGGAAATCACCGGGTTGATCATCGCCTGGTACATATTCGTACATCATTTCGTCTTCATGCCCGGCCGGAAGGTGCAGCGACTGCATGTAGCGGTTGTAGTCATCACCGTCCTCGAAACCGTAGCTTGCCCACTGTGACATCCGCTTGGTATTCAGGACGTTGCTGACGTCAGCAAAGAGCCTGATACGCGTTCCCTGCATTTCAAAGTCACGGGAAATTCGCATGTCAATATTGAATTCATCTCTCCACTGAATGTTGTTGGAAACACCCGGAGGGGCTGCACCAGGGCCGGTCCATGTCAGCCATCGGCCTGCCTGCCAGTTTGCAAGCAGGTTAATATTCCAGCGTTCGAGCGGATTGAAACCGCCCCACTCAGGTCCGAAATCTGCCGGAGTGTGGAAGTCCAGATTGACACGTGCGTACGGACGGGCAACCGGCCGGGTTTCGGCGGGTTCATACTGACGTTCCTGCTGGCGCTGCTCTGCAGGGTTCTCATATTGCCACGGGAAACCGAACCTGCCCTGGGAAGTTACCATATAAGTGTAATTGACAAATCCTGTGAAGAATCGTCCCTCGCCCCGTTCCAGCGTGACCTCAAAACCTCTGTGGTCGCGATACCAGTTAGGTTCACTAATGCTGTAGCTGACCCGGTCATCGGCGCTGACATAATCCACCAGCTCCGTATGATTTCTCATGTCGGAATAGTAACCAGTTATCCTGATCAGGTACTGATCCATCAAACTGTGCTCATATCCGAGTTCATATGCTACTGTTTGCGGAAGCGGCATATTGGGATTGGCAATCCGGGCCACACGGTCTTCAAGGGTTTCTCTTCGGATCATATAAAGGTTTTCCGGTGTCGGCATTGACCTGAAATGCCCGTAATTGAAGAAAAGCTTGCTTTCCACGGTAATCGGAAAAGAGACACCAAGGCGCGGACTGAGGAACACCTGATGATCGGTGTCCGTCGTCTCGAGCAAATCATCCATCCTATCAATATTGCCCGGGCCCAGTGCCGGGTCAAACGGGTCAAAATCGTACCATGTCGTGTTCGCGTAGTGGTAATCTGCACGCAAGCCAATGTTTGCCACCATGCCTTCAAATTCCAATGTGGTCTGGGCATAAAGTCCGCCGCGCAAAGGTTTTTTATCCCATCGCGAGGCTGTTCTTCCGGCCTGAAGGAACTCGTCCACAGCTGCATAGTTAACCTGGCTGTGCGTCCGGACAAACTCGGCACCCGTTTTGATCTGCATGAAATGCGTCAGCTGGCTTGTAAGATCAAATTCGGCTGTCTGATAGCTGACACGGCTGCTGTCTCTGGAGTTGCTCATGCCAACTCCCATCCTCATACCGGTACCGATACCCGATGAGGGTTCGGGCTGAAATCCGAAGGGAGCTTCATCTGCTTCGTAGTCATTTCCGAAAACGGCAACAGTCTCATCACTCCGAAGCGGATTGGGATTGGTGTCATAGTCAGACTGGAAGTGGCTCAAAGAGATATCATAAAAAGTATCGTCTGTCACCATTCGGGTGAAATTGGCTCCGATCATAAACCGATCAACCTCTGTTGGAGCGAAATAGTCACTTGAGAACACAACAGAGCGCTGGTAGGAGTGCTGATTTGGTGCTGCCGCTATTCCGCCTGCACCCCGGAAAATTCCGGGTTGTCCGGTATTGTTGTTATTTGTGCCGGTCTGAGAGCCAAACAGTGCTTCAATATCCAGTGTCATACCTGCACCTTCGATAACATCGGAGGTCAGCTTGATGTGTGTACTGTGATCCTGGTACCGGTCTTCAGAAAGCGGAAATAGATACATTTCCTGGGTGCGCCGGTGTGAAGCCCAGAAGCGGAGATTCCCGAGATATTCACCGACGTAAGGCACCGGACCACCAAATCCAAGGTCAAGATCATAATCCGGTTCTGTGATGGCAAAATCTTTTCTGTGCTCATGCTCAAACAAGCGCTGGGCTGCTGTAGCGGAGAGACCGTAATATTCCGAGTCAGGCGTCAAGTTGGACTGCTCAACATTTCTCCAGCCTTCAAATTCTGGGTATTTTCTTTGGGTATACCGGTCCCATGCGCCACTGTCAGTACCATCCCAGGCGACATCATCATCAAGATAGGGACGCATGAAAAAGGATTCGGGGTCATTGGGTGAGGGCCCGAAATTCTTCTTGCCGGGCGGGCTGTAACGAAAGATCACATCTGCATTGTAGTTATCCCTGTCCCCCGAACGTGTCACAACATTAACGACACCGGACTGTACATTGCCGTATTCGGCGTTGAAACCACCGGTCTGCACCTGCATTTCCGCTACAGAAGTCATGCTGATGGCAGTGTACGGAGTGTTGTCGCGTTCATCACGCATACTGAAACCGCCAACCTGAAATTGCATGTACTGCGAGCCCAGACCACGGACATCCAGTCCCTGAATACCAGCCTGCAACCCGATCGCATCAGAAACATCTACCACAGGCAAGCTTTCCATATCTGCAGAACTGATATTGGCCCGACTGGAAGACACGTCCCTTTCTACAACCGGTCGCTCATCCACGAGAACAACTTCTTCGCCGACAAACTCTTCTTCACGCATTTCAATATCCACATTGGTAGTCTGGTCGATATTGACGCGGACATCTTCAATGGTTGTTGAGGCGAAGCCGACAGCAGTAGCTTCAATTGTATAAGTTCCGGGAGGAATATTTACGATGGAAAAGTTTCCGTCGGGATCAGCGGCTGCACCGGCATCTTCTTCTACTACCATTACGTGAGCGCCAGCCAGTGGCTCTCCATCATCGGCAGCAGTGACTGTTCCGGCAATCCGGCCTGTCTGCGCAACTGAAAGGCTGGTGAACCCGAACAGCATTAACGTTGTGATCCAGAATATGCGGATTCTGTTTATTCGTGGTAGAAATGAATCAAATATTGCCATGATTAGTATATGTTTCTTGGTAACCTGTATTCGGGATTATGGAATTTCGAATGATATGGTTTGTGAAATGACAGGCTGATTATATTAAATTTCTGTTTCACATATGCTCTTGCAGGAAACACTGATTGACATTGGTTTTCCGTTGCTTATGATGCAATAAACAACAGCCCTGTTCGCCAGAAAAAATGTCCCTGTAATTAAAATTATCGATAGAATTCAATACATTATCCGGTCTTTGTTGACATTACCGGATGTGCTGTATGCACGATTTTAGTTTGTTTGTTTTCTTCTGAATTTTGTTAAGTAAAATTTTGAATTTCACACGAGACAATCAATGCACATAGCCTCGTTTTTACAACACTTGACGCTCTGAAACTTATATTTTCATCTGTTTCGTATCAGGTGCTCTTTATTAACAAAAAGTAAATAGTATTGTATGGAAGCGGTTTTGCCGGTCCACACGGAAGCGGTAAACAGGATATAAAAAACTGCCAATAAGTTCTGCAATATCATCCGGTCGTAGATTATTTTTTGCAGCCGGAATTATTTATTAATGCAGATCCAGACACAGTGATCAAGTTTCGCATGTAAAAAATATCGCTGTGTGATACCGGCCTTTAGTCTCAAAGATTACAGAATTTTGCCGGAGACAAACTCAGGGTAGTCTGCAATCAGGTGTTTGCCGTATACCTTGATGCAGGTTAATGATCCCCGACTACAGGAACGGCAGTTGTGCAAGCGGGGCTGCCTTCACCTATTTGTGGCAAAATAGTGACTATCTTGTGGTAATAGCTGACTGAATTTTCCCAAACTCAGGCCTTTTGAACCTGGTCAGACGCTGGACTGCACGGTCTTATTTCGTCAATTTCGGGTTTTGGACCAATCGAAAGAAGTGCATAAATGACTGGTTTTATTACATATAACGAAGAGTATAGTGGGTTCTGGCAGATTCGAACTGCCGACCTCCACGATGTCAACGTGGCGCTCTAACCAACTGAGCTAAGAACCCTTATCAGGCTTCAACCTCCTGTTTTAGAAAACAACAGGCATTCAAAAATATCACTGATATTATCAGATTTGAAATATACCACATACCTGAATTTTTGACAACCATCGACTTAAAATTTCACCAGGACAGGCTTGATGTTGTTTGGTAAGTCAATATTTCGGAAATTACTCTAAGCACCAGTTTCAGTATTAACAGGGACAAACAACCTCCGGCGATTGATCGCCTGAAAACACCTCATCATGCATATGAAAAAAAAGTTACTGAACCACCTCAGCTATTCCATATTTCCGCTTGTATACCTGTCGCTTTTCTTGCTGCCACCGGCTCAGGCAGCTGACACAACACGCACCGTTGTAGGCCCCGGCGCCGTTCACATCCACATCCATGACCCGTCGCAGCCTGTTCACATTGAAATTCTGGAATTTGACATCAGTCATCCGGAAAATTCTCTAACCACAGTACTGGCCAATGATCAGCTCATATCATCGAACGAACAGGTGAAAAGCATGTCGGACCGCAACACAGGTGACGGCCACCTTGTGATCGGAGCTCTGAACGGTGATTATTATGGCACAAGTTATCCCTTTGACAAGCTCCGTAACGGTCAGATCATCGATAACAAATATGTATTTGGCGGCTTTCGCAACCGTTCGTCGTTTGGCATGACCGATGACGGCAAGCCGGTAATAGACATTCTCAATTTTTTCGGACATATTGAGCTTCCAAATAGTGACACCTATGAAATTGAGCGATTGAACAGAGCGCCGGTTGACAGCGGACTTGTGATCTACAACCATTACCTGGCTCCGGATACCCGTTCAGATGCTTCCACTACGGAATGGCGGCTTGTTCCTCTGGACGATATTGCAACAAACAGGCCTGTAACATTCGAAGTTACAGAAGTAGAGCGCCATCAGGGAAGCATGACTATTCAGGAAGACACTTATGTCCTTACCGGAACCAATGCCATAGCCGACTCTGTCTATAAATACCTCTCGGCAGGTGATCAGGTAACCGTAACTCTCGGCGTACAGCCCTCTATGCACGAAGAACTGGCCGGAAAATCCATTTCCGAACTGATGGGTGGCGGCCCCCGTCTGCTGACCAACGGTGAACGGGCAACAACCCAGTTTGTAGGATTTGAGGGTTTCGGGGAAAACCATTCTGGCGAGAGACACCCGCGCTCAGCTGGCGGGTTCAGCAAAGACAGTACAAAAATCTATTTTGTCGCCGTTGATGGCAGGCAGCACCACTCGCGTGGAGCAACCATGAGGGAAATGGCTGATATTATGAAAGGTATCGGTGCCTGGAACGCTGTGAATCTTGACGGCGGCGGATCAACTACACTTGTGGTCAGAGACGAACCTGTAAATGATCATGACCGGTCCTTCGGCCTGGGAACCTTTCGCTCGGTGGCTAACGGAATTCTTGCCGTTGCCAGGATAAACTATGATGAAATTACCAGTCACGTCAGCATATCCCCAAAAGAGGCGGTAATTGACACTTCTGAAACAGAACAGTTCACTGCGAGTCTCATTGACAATTGGGATTATGCCCTGCCGGGAGCAGAGGATGGATTTACCTGGGAGCTTATAGACCTGGAGGGCAATATTGACGCTTCCGGCAGGTTTGCGCCGTCAGATTACGGCGAGGGCTATATTGTAACCCATTACGGTGAGCTTTCTGATACCGCCAGTGTGACTGTCAGGGAACCGGTTTCAACTGAACCCGTCAGCGACCGGCCTCTGGCTTTTGTTCTGCACCAGAACTACCCTAATCCGTTCAACCCCGACACCAGAATATCCTATGAGCTTCCTGAAACAGCTCATGTCCAGATTACAGTATACGACATACTCGGACGTCCGGTCTCTGTACTGGTTTCGGAAGAGCAGCAGGCAGGCACGCACCAGGTCCGGTTCGATGCATCCGGCCTGTCCTCAGGCACATATATTTACGAGCTTTCTTCGGGTAACTACATCGAAAGGAAAACCATGACGCTTATGAAATAGCCCGCAGAAACAAGAAAACCCATTTAGCAGATTTATGAAGAACCATTCCGTGGAATAACTTCAAAAACTATCTGGACACAAAGCCAGTTGGCTGATGAGCCTGTATTAACGAAAAGTGAGTTATACAACAGCCTGTTGCCTGTGTAAGCTTCTGCTTTATTGGTCTTGCAAGTCATCACCATATCTTTTAAAAATGGCATATTTTCCTCCCAGTTCAACAGGGCTGGAATATTGCCCTTCTTGCAAATTAACAAGTATCTTAGCAACTTGAGCCGGATATTCTGTTGACTCTACTCCTTCTATCAAACGCCCCTCAATGGCAATGGTCTCTCCTTCTTGCGTTTCCTTAACAAAACTTTCGAAACTCTTACCCGCCCTGAGCCGTGAGTAGATCAGGTCTGCATCACTCTTATTTTGAAACAGCAACTCGGCAATATTCAGAATTTCAGCAGGTATAATATCAACTTTTACCGTTCTTGTGAAGATTTTGCTCTCAGAGTCAGACGGTGAGGGAAAACGCCAGCTTTTCATGGAATCAGCTGCGGCGCTGTCCCAACGAACATCTCCACTTGAATCGACCATTTGAAGATCCTTGATAGTTCCATCTTCTTCCAGGTGGAACATAACTATGAGTTCCAGATAATCTTTGTCTTCTTCACTTTTAAATGCCGGGAGCTCGGTAACTTGAGTTGGTTCCATTGCCTCGCGCTTGGCAGTACACCCGAGCAAGGTATTTGAAACTGATAATGCTATTGGCAAAAAAATTTTAATAATTACAGATTGAATATTCATCTCAAAAATTCTATTTGCTGTGTTGAATTTTCAATACATTGGAGTGGACCCCAAAAACAGGACACCCGGTTAAGCACATTTGTTTAAGGGTTGGAGTTTGATTTCAAAATTTTCCGGACTACTGCCATCCATCCAGGAATGAGGTCGTTGCCGGTTATAAAATACAGCAATGTATTCAAATATCTCGTTGCGAATTTGATGATAATTCATCAAGGCATGCAGATACGACTCTTTCTTCAACGAAGNAAAGAAGCTCTCCACTGGACTGTTGTCCCAGCAATCTCCTTTCCGTGACATACTGGCAACCAGTTTATTATCCACCAATAACTTCCGGTATTCGCTACTGGCATATTGACTGCCCCGGTCCGAGTGAAAAATCACCCCGGTTGGCCGGCCTCTCATGGCCAGTGCCATCTTCAAAGCATTATTGACCAGCCTGGTATGCATGCGCCGACTCACCGACCATCCGATAATTTTGCGTGAATACAGATCCAAAACCACGGCCAGATATACAAAACCCGAACCGCATCTCAAATAGGTTATGTCGCCGCACCAAACCCGATTGGCCGCCGGGGCCGTAAAGTCCCGATCAAGCCGGTTGGGAGCAATGGGTAGATCGTGACGCGAATCAGTCGTTCTGGGTCGATATGCCCGTTTCGTGATGGCTTTGATGTCGTACTCGCGCATCAATCGCCGAAGTCTTTTGCGGGAGATGATTTCTCCCAAATCTTCCAGAAGGGGTTTCAAACGCCGTGTGCCGAACGAGCGGAACCGCTTGTTGCTGCGCAGATCCCGAATCAAGCCGACAATCTCGCCATCACGGCTGGATCTGTCCGTGTTGTTTCTGCGTTTTCGCCAGCTGTAAAATCGGCTTCTGGTGACTTCCATGACTCTGCAAAGGCTTGTAATCGGAAATTGCTCACTCATTTGATCAACAAAACGGTATCTCAACGTGAGCGAGGTACAAAGATACCGACGGCCTTTTTTAGAATGGCGTTCTCCTGTTCCAGATTTGCCAGTTTCCGTTTCAGTTCAGCCATTTCCTTGTCCCGGGGAGTGCCACTGCCGGGAAAAGCATTCTCAGCATCGTTCTTATATCTTTTCACCCATTTTCGAAGGATACTTTGATCAACACCCAAATCTCTGGCCGTTTGCATGACATCTCCGGAGGCCAGAGCCAATTCCACAGCCTGTTGTTTGAATTCAATGGGGTAGGTTCTGCGGGGTTTGTTTTCTTTCATATTAGACACCTGGTTTTGTGGTATTCCAAGATACCGTTTCTGTTGGTTATTTCAGGTGTCCTGCTTTAGGGTACCACATCACATCGTTATGTGACTAACGAACAAAAAGCTAAATTCTGCAAAATAATTACTGCTCTTAAAAAGGAACCTGTATTTGAAGCTCCGGATATTTTGTTGCATTTTTTTCAAAAGATCTGAGTGAAGATACTCCGATTCCCATTTTAACTTTTGCATTATGGTACTCAACTGAGTGTGCTGATACGATAAAAATATCATAAGTTGCACGACCAACATGGAAAGCTAATCCGCCAAGCTGCATTACCCGTCCAATGCCCTGCAGATGTTGATCATCATATTCGTTCAAAAAGGAACCTGTTACCAAAAATGCCAGGCTTAATGAGCGAATAATGACACCTGTACCAATGATTCCCCAGTCATTTGCATAAATACTGCCGGCTGAAGGTCCAATCACGGATCCTGAAGCAAAC
>SL_8KL_010_SEDDRAFT_10004348_pt1 | contig 11415 bp, 7 predicted proteins | sample SodLakKL_010_SED_4_FD_11160 | JGI IMG/M metagenome (IMG submission 11160) | reverse complement strand
CATGACTGAACGTACAGAGCCTGTGCGCCAGCTGGCCTATCGTCTGTTTACCCTGTGCGAGCGCAAGGGCTGGGCCGAAGAAGCCCGGGCCTACAACGAGCTCATCGCTTCCTGGTATGGCACTGTGGAGGCCTCTGCATCCGAGAAAAAACCCGCCAGGGAAAAGCGAATGCGAATGGATGAATTAATGGATCAGTAAAAGAGGGAGATTTATGCAGCTCAAAGCCTGGACCGAGATTGCCACGCCCCACGAGGATGTACTCAAGGGAACATTCAAGCAGGCCGAGTTTGCCGCGGACCTGAGCTTAGTGCACAGAGGTGATGCACCCAGGGAGTACCAGGACCCGGTCAGTTTTTTCCAGCGCACATACATAACTGAAGGTATGCGCCTTCTACTGGACAGTGTAGTTAAACGCCTCAACGGCGGTAGCGGCGATCCAGTAGTGCAGCTGCAGACAGCGTTCGGCGGCGGCAAGACCCATACAGAGATGGCTGTGTATCACCTGGCCAGGGGAGAAAAGCCTCCAAGTGAGCTCAGAGGAGTTCCGTCAATCCTGGACGCAGCCGGTATAACCGAGGTTCCCAGAGCCAGCATCTCCGTGGTGGACGGCAACCGCATGAGCCCTTCACAGCCAAAGAAAAGGGGCAATACCGAGGTGCGTACCCTGTGGGGAGAAATCGCCTGGCAGATCGGGGGAGAAGACGGCTTTGCCATGGTGGCTGACTCAGACCGGGACGGGACATCTCCGGGTAAAGAGGTGCTTATTGAGCTCTTTGAGAAGTACAGCCCGGCCCTGATCCTCATGGATGAAATGGTGGCTTATCTGCGCCAGTTTCAGGAGGGCAAAGGGTATCCCGGGGGAACATTTGAATCCAACCTGTCCTTTATTCAGGCCCTGACAGAGGCCGTAGCTGCAACCAGAAGCTCAATGCTTCTCGTTGCCCTGCCTGAGTCGGATACAGAGATGGGCGGGGCCAGAGGACAGCAGGTATTGACCTCGCTGGAGAAGTATTTCGGAAGGATTCAAGCCCTGTGGAAGCCGGTGGCTACAGAGGAAGCCTTTGAAATAGTACGCAGGAGACTTTTCAACGAGATCACCGACAGACAAAGCGTAGAGGACACCTGCCGGGCCTTTGCCCAGTATTACCGTGAGGCGGCGGACGACTTTCCGTCTGAGACACAGGAAGGGGCTTATTTTCACAGGCTCATGGCTTCCTATCCCATTCACCCGGAAATATTCGACCGCCTCTACCTGGACTGGTCATCCATGGAAAAATTTCAGCGCACCAGGGGAGTGCTCCAACTTCTGGCCACAGTAGCCTACCGCCTCTGGAAGGACGGCTCCAGGGACCCCATGATCATGCCCGGATCTCTGCCCCTGTACGACAACAACGTAAAGAATCAGGCCATATATTATCTGCCCCAGGGCTGGGACCCGGTGATTGACAAGGATATTGACGGTGACCAGGCCCTGTCCGTGAAGATTGACACCCAGCACCCCCTGCTGGGAAAGCACCAGGCAGCCAGAAGAACAGCCAGGTCGATTTTTATGGGCAGCGCACCAGGGGCCAGGCGACAGGGAGCCAGGGGTATAGGCTACAAGCATGTAACCCTGGGGGTGGCCTATCCAGGCATAAGCACCAGCGTGGTCAAGGACGCTTTGAAGCACCTTTCAGACAAGCTATTCTATCTCAATGTGGACAGTGAGCGCTACTGGTTTGATGTTACGCCCAATCTTCGCCGGGAAATGGAGGAACGAAAGCAGAGATTCGACTACCATGAAGGTGTTCTTCCGGAAATCAAAAAAAGAATGGAGAAGCTGCTCAAAAAAGGCTCTTTCGGCGGCATTCACGTGTTTACACCTGCTTCAGATGTACCCGATGATTTTGATATCAGGCTGTGTGTGCTGCCCCCGCATAAGCCTCATTCCAGGAGCAGTGAAGTGGCCGTAAATGCTGCTTCTGAAATACTCAAATTCCGGGGGACCGGCCCCAGACTTCATCAGAACAGGCTGGTTTTTCTGGCTCCGGACTATGACACAGTGCCCAGACTCAAAGACAATGTCCGGACTTATCTGGCCTGGAAGTCCATTGTTGATGACGTGCACCAGACCCGCCTGGTTCTGGATAATTTACAGACAAAGCAGGCTGAAAAAAACAGCGAGACCGCCTCCAGTACGCTGAACAGGACCATTACCGAATGCTTCCAATGGATACTCAGCCCCATCCAGCATCCAATACGCCAGGGGGGTGTGAGCAAGATGGAATGGGAAGACCTGCGTATAAATACCGGATGCAGCGACCTGACTGAGGAGGTTGAGAAAAGGCTCACCGACGAAGAGCTACTGCTAAAGGTCTGGTCACCCATTCACCTGAATAACATGCTCAAACAGTGGTTCTGGAAAAATGGGATTACAGATATAAATACCATGGACCTCTGGGAGAAGATGGCCAGCTATCCTTACCTGCCCAGACTCCTGGACAGTTCCATCCTGCAGTCAGTTATATCCACAGGTGTAAGCAGCGGTGATTATTTTGGGTATGCAGACGGCAAGGAAGAGGATGAATACCGGGGTCTGAAACTCAAGGAACCCTGTGCAGCGGTCATAGACCGTTCATCACTGGTTGTGGAGCTGGAAACCGCCAGGGCCTGTAAGAAGGCCCAGGAAAAACCTGAACCAAGTACTGTTTCAGGGGGAGTTGGAGGTGGAGAACATTCTGTAGACACTTCCGGCGGGGATGTCACACCCCCAGGGGGCAGGCCGGGAGGCCAGCAAGGTGGAAGGCCTGTACCCGGCAAATCGGCCCAAAAACGCTTTTACGGAACTGTTGAGCTGGACCCGCATACAGGGCGTATGGACTTCGATACCATCCATAGAGAAATCGTCAGCCAGCTTACTGCCAGGCCCGGGGCAAAGGTCAAGCTGCGCCTGGATATCGAAGCGGAACTGTCAGATGGTTTTGACGAAAGCACCCAGAGGGCGGTCAGAGAGAACTGCGGAACCCTCAATTTTTCCAGTGCTGAGTTTGAAGAGGAGTAGATACGATTTCATCGATATTGATAAATTTATCAATCCCAGGTTAAATCCTGCAAAAAATTGATAAGTATCAAGAAAGTATAAAATTCAGGGTTACGATATTTTTTCCTGAATGTAGGATAGTACATAATGAAGTCTGTTACAGCTAAACGTGAAGCGTGATCGCCGATCTCATTAATAACATTTAAGAAGTCATATCTGGATCGTGTTGGGCAAACGGTTGATGTCCATCTGGAGGACAGAAACAAAATAAAGTTGATTAAGGTGCCTGCGTGGAGGATATTTGGAGCGAAGAAAAACGTACAGCAAAGCGGATCAGGGCATTGCAGAACATCAGCCAGGTGAAAGTAGCCGAGCTTGCTGGTGTGTCCCTTGAGCAACTGCAGGAAAGGGAGCAAGACATACTCTTTCAAGAACTGGTTGATCTTTACAGATATACAAAGGAAAAGACAACGCTTAAGAGACTTCTGGACCGCTACAAAGAACTGGCCAGCAATTACCAGGCAGAATTAGATGACTGGGTACTGTCTGGCATGAAAGGGCCATGCCTTGACATGCCAAGATATAGGTTTTCATCAAGAATGCACAAGGCACACCCTTCATATATTCGAGATATACTGAGTAAAGTACATTATGCAATGGAGGGATTGGCTATTGTCGAGGAACAAATTGACAGCTCAAAATATAAGATAAGGGTTGTAAACGAAAGGGAACTTTATTTTGCTGCTTATGTGCTTATAACAAAGGACTTGATTGACTATGTAAAAAACTATGAAGGGATATTACTGTACCTTGACAGGTTTAAACGTATGGCCAAGAGGTACTTTATCCAGGTGGCGAAGGGCAAAGGTGTAAAGAAGATCATCTTTTATCTGGTGTGTTGCTTGCTTGGCATATTGGAGGAAAAACATGACCTGCTACATAGTGCATGGTAATTCAGGGCTTGACTTCTTTTCTATAGAAGATAGAATATAAAACAAAAGAAGGGCCAGGAGAGTTGCAGCTATTCCTAGCCCGAATCAAAATAGGGTTGTAGCTTCCTGTAACCTGCTTTTACTGTGGCATAGAGTAATTGGTTGCAAATCCATTTTGACATTTGATGAAGAGGCCATCGAACTAGATAGACAAAAAAGAAACAGCATCGGCTATGAAAAAAATAATTTCAGGACCGGGGTACTCCATTGGGTTGGCCCGGTTTTTTTACGTCAAAAAACTTTTGGCACTTTTGGCAGCACCCAGGGGAGGCATATTTTCATTGTTGTCTTATAAATTTGAAAAAGAGCAAAGGCGATTGGCTGAACATTAAAAGACACCGGAAGGCCCTGAATTACGGGGTCTTCCTGGCAATTTCACAGTAATCAAATCGCTTTTGGTTCAATAGTTGATAACCTAATCAATTTCCTGAAGTTATGGCTGTTACCTGTATTTACTCAATGCGTTACTCATAAACAAAATACCGGGGCGTCTCTGATGGAGCAACTCTGCCTTGGCATCCTTCCGGACAGTAAGCAGTCTTATCCAGGATAATCGTGTACAAGTGCTTAAATTAAGCTCACATTTAGCCTGTTTTGAATCGGCCCATACTTTATCCCCGGATTTTTTCTTTCAAAAGCCTCTGTGGGCCGGATATGACTTAAGTACTTAATCAAAAAAGCTTCTTTCCCGATAAAGGCTCCTCTTTAATTGACCGGTGGTGAAGGAACCCGGGATTCAAAGGGTCCTTATTTTCGGGTGGTTATCTGGAGACTGATCCTGCCAGTTCTTCAAAACGCTGCAGGTCTTCCGCAGATCTGGACAGAGCCTGCCTGGCCAGTTCTTCCATGTCAGTTTCCACTGCGGTTGTGGCCAGCCTCTGGGGAGATATGCGCCAGGCGTAGATGATCTGGCGCCTGAGCAGGGCTTCAAAATCCTCATCCCAAAGCTCCCGGTTCAGCCCGGACATGCGGATCCTCCAGAAGACCAGGCTTCTGCCGGCGGGCATGCAGTAGACGGACATGCGCAGGGCGGAAATGACTTCTGGGGAGACCCCGTTGAGGGCGTATTCCATCCAGGCCGTTCTGGCCCAGGCATGCGCTTCAGCCGGATCCCTGCCCAGGGCATGTCTGGCTGCTTCCAGACCCTGGATCAGTACATCCGCTCTGGGGCCGGGATCTATCTCCTGCTCCTGAACCAGCAGCTGGGAGGTGAGACCTGTAAGGTGCACGTGCCTGCCGGGCAGGATGGTCCTTTCCAGGCCCCGGCTGTCCTCCCACACCTTAAGCAGTGTATCCGCCGTTACAGGCTGCTGGCTCTGCTCCACCCGGCGCTCCAGCATGAATCCCTGCCAGCTCTTATGCCCGGTCCAGAGCCAGGTGCCGGCAAGAATCAGCCCGGCCAGACAGACTGCAGCTGTGATGAACAACTGGATGCGGTGCATGATCAGGTCTCTGGTCCTGTGGACAAATATCTTATCCGGCTGTTTTCCAGTACGGCGCAGGTAAGCACACCTGTGGCATATGCCCCGGTGTCGATGCCCACCCGGTTGGGAAACTCCTGCACCTGCCTGGAGATGGTGTGGCCGTGGATCACCCTGAAGCCGAAATCCAGTTCCGAATCCAGGAAATCCTCCCTGATCCAGAAGAGATCTTCCGGGCTTTGCCTGTCCAGGGCCTTCCCTGGCCTGATCCCGGCATGGACGAAAAGGATACCGCCTTTGTGCACAAAGGGTTTGAGGCCTCTCAGGAAGTCCAGGTGTTCTCTGGGCAGGGCAAGGAAAAGTTCGTGGTGGATCTGCCTGGCGCGCTCCGGCGAAAATCCCGAACCCGGGACCTGCACCTGGTAGCTGAGAAGGGTGGCATGGCCTCCCAGGTTGATCCACAGATCCAGGAGGGAGGGGTCCTGCTCCAGGTCCAGGAAGAGCTGTTCATGGTTGCCCATGAGAAATTCAGTTCTGAAGTCCGGGGGCAATCCGGCAAGCAAAGTGTCCAGGGTCTGGCGCACCAGAGTACCCCGGTCCAGGTAATCCCCCAGGTAGATGACCAGGTTTTCCCTGGCCGGGCTCTTCCGGGCGTCAAGGACAATAGCCTGGTGCAGCGATTCAAGAAGGTCTGCCCGGCCGTGGATGTCTCCCACGGCATAGACCCGCATACCTTCGGGCAGACTGTATGCCCTGCACCGGTTTTTGCCCTTTTTCCTTGCAAACAGGTTGAACATGGTGAACTGTGGACCGTGAACCGTGATCTGTAAACCGTGAACCGTGAACATTGAACGTTGAACTTCTCTCCGGACCTCAATTCCCTAATTCCCCAATTCCCCCGGTTCCTGCCTGCAGACTACTCCTTATAATACTTTTTGTATTTGCCGTAGTAGTAGCCATACCCGCCGTAGCCGTATTTGGACTGCTGGCGGACGTTGACCATGGAAAGGATCACGCCCCCTACCTTTATATCCAGCAGCTCCATCTGCTTGAGGGCGGATCTGACTGTTTCCCTGGGGGTCTCAGCCCAGCGCACGATAAACACCACCGAGTCCACGCTTCTGGCCAGGGTCCAGGTATCTGAAACTCCCATTACCGGCGGGGTATCCACAAGGATCAGCTCGTATTGTTCCTCCAGTTCGGCCAGCATGTTTTTCATGCGCTGAGAACCCAGCATCTCGGCCACTGAAGGTGCCTTGCCGTGGGACATGAGCATGTGCAGACCGCTGTGCTCATCTGTGACAATGGCATCTTTGAGCCCGGCATTGCCCTGGAGCACGTCTTCCAGCCTGTGCTGCACTTCCTGCTCTGACATAACATCTTCCAGAGAGGGACGTCTGAGGTCTGCATCAATGACCAGGGTTTTAACCCCGGAATTGGCTGACAAACGTCCCAGTGAAACGGAAAAAGTGGACTTTCCCTCCCTGGGCAGGGTGGAGGTGACCATGATGGTCTTTGGGGGCTGATCCACGTTGGACAGGTGAATGGCCGTTCGTATGGCCCGCAGTGATTCAGCCAGGGAGGAAAAGGGCTTCTTGACCACGTAATCCCATGGCTTACCCTTGGTGCGTCCCAGCAGCGGAATCATCCCCAGCATGGACAGACCGGTGGCTTTTTCCACCTGGTCTCCGGTACGGAATCCCCGATCCAGGGTTTCCAGGAGAAATGCGCCCATGACCCCGAACATGAGTCCGGCCACGGCGCTTAGCCCCAGGGTCATTTGTGTCCTGGGGTGCGAAGGAGAATCGGGTTCCTCGGCCGGGGAAATAATTCTGGCGTCGGGGCGCTGCAGGGCTTCCTGTTCCTGGGTTTCCTGAAAGCGGTCCATGAAGTTCTGATACAGGGTCCTGGAAGACTGAGCCTGACGTTCCAGCTCCCTTAATTCCAGTTCCGCCACCATGGTGGTTTCAGCATCTCTTTTCAACTCGTTGAGAGACTGTTGCAGGGAGCGCTCCTCGGCCCGGGCCGACTGCACCTCGTTTTCCAGGGAAGCAATGATGCGGCTTGCTTCCTCATTGATCTTTTCCTGCAGGTCTTCCATCTCCGCCCTGGCCTGGACCATCTCCGGGTGCCTCTCGCCGTATGTCTGGCTCAATTCGGCGATCTTGCGGCGAAGCGAAGACTCTTCCGATCTCAGCTGCTGTATGGTTTGGGAGCCGATTACTTCTCCAAGGCTTTCTATGCCTCCTTCACGCTCCTTTATCTCCTCGGCCCGGGCCAGCCTGGATTCAGCCCGGGACCTCTTGACCCTGGCCTGTATAAGCTGGGCGTTCACATCCCCGATCTGCTGTTCCAGGATTGTGCTTCCACCGGCCTGAACCATGTCGCTTTGCTGGCGGACGTTTTTAACGGCCTGCTCTGCGGCCTGGACTTCCTGACGCAGGGACCGCAGTCGATCATCCAGCCACTCGTGAGCTCTCTGGGTTGCCTCGTATTGGGCCTCCAGCTGATCAGTCAGGTAAAGGTCGGCCAGGGTGTTGGCCACTCTGGCTGCTCTGTTGGGATTTTCGGAGGTAAGGGAAATGGTAAATGTATAGCTGTCCCTGCGGTGATCCACTTCCAGGTTGTTGCGAAGAATTCGAACAGCCCGCTTTTTTTCCTTGACTTGCCTTTCCTCAGGGGAAAGTTCCTCTTCTTCTTTTTCTTCCAAACCCAGAAACCCCAAGCCATCCAGCCAGCCGGTGAGTGTTGACTTTAAACCGGGGTTGCCCCCTTCACGTAATGCCGGGTTGAATTCCGGAACACGGTCCAGTTCCAGCTCATCCACTACTCTGGCCAGCAGTCTGCTGGACTTTATTACGTCCATTTCAGTGCTGATGACCGCGGATTCAGGAGAGATGCCGGACATTATCTGTTCCACGTCCACCACCTGGCTTTTGCGTACATCCAGTGTAAGCTGCGTCTGTGCTGTATACCTGGGGGTGGCCTGGTAAAGATAGAGCACGGCCGCAGCCACCACCAGAATGAATATGCCCAGGATGGCGGTGCGCCGGCGGTTGATCTTCCTGAGCAGTTCACGCAGATCAAGCTCTTCCTCTGAATGCTCGGGAGCCTGGTAAACTGTCTGCTGCTTTTTGTTTAAATGCCTTTCCTCTTGCTTATCCCTGTCCTGCATGGCCTGTTAACTGCTTTTATCTGGTTGAAGTGTTTTAGTGTGAACCGTGAGCCGTGAACCGTGAACTGTGAACCGACATCTTTACCCAGTGAAATATACGAAGTATCAGCGCAGTGGATTTCACCGGGGCGACATCTGATCTCCGACCTCCGGTTCCTGCATTAATCCCTGAATCCCACCATTTCTCAAAAAAACCTCTCCCGGATGTATATCACGTCCCCGGGCATGACCACAGTGGAATGATCAGCATCATCAATGACTTCTTCGGGGTTCTGCCGGGTGATTTCCGCCTGCCCCCTTCTGGCTCTGTGTGTATACCCGCCAGCCATAGCCACAGCATTGTGCAGGTTTATGCCGTCGACGTATTCATATTTACCGGGATTATTGACCTCACCCAGGATATAAAAGGGACGGTAGTTCAAGACCTCCAGACTGACCCGGGGATCTCGCAGATATCCATCCTTGAGCCTTTCAATCAATCGACTTTCAAGTTCCCGCAGGCTGATCCCCTTGGCGCTTACCTCTCCAATAAGAGGGAAAGATATGTTCCCGGAGCCATCCACCCGGAACTCTCCGGACAGATCTTCCTGTCCGTATACGGTTATTTTCAGTCTGTCTCCGGAATCCAGTTTGTACTGTCTTTCCAGAACTTCCTGCGGTTCCTGTTCCTCTGCGCCTGACAAAGTGGTCCAGCCTGAGACCAGCAGAAATAGTATTAAAAAAAGCGCAGCCCAGAAGTTGATTTTTAGCGGTAATGTATTTGACATGTGATGTTGATGTATTTTTGTTTTCTGTTTAACCGTGATCTGTGAACCGTGAGTCGTGAGCCGTGAACAGTGAACCGACCTCCGACGTCTTTACCCAGTGAAATATTTACCCAATGAAACACAGCCTTGGGCTGTCAAGCGACAGCGGGTTTCATCAGGGGACGAAGTATCAGCGCAGTTTACCCGGTTTAATTTCCGCCATTTAACTGGGCGGATTTCACCGGGGCGATCTCCGACTTCCGACCTCCGACTTCTAAAATGATCCGGTAATGGAGACCTTGAACCTGTTTTCAGTGTATTCCCTGTGGGAGCGATTGCTGTCCTTTTCTCTATAGGTGTAGCTTGCTTCGGCGCTCAGGTTGCGGTTCCAGAGATAGGTGATCCTGGGTCCCAGGTCATAGTATCTGTCAGTGACGTTTCTGCCCTGGTAGGAATCATGGGTATAATCGAAAAAGGCTCCCACCAGCAGGTTTCTTAAAAGCTCGTGATCCATCCGCAGGTTGGCTTCCACTGAATCAATGCCTGAGGCCCCCTCCAGAGTGGTTTCCTTGACCAGCTTCTGTACCCCGGCTTCCACCGAGGTCAGCTGGGTCACGTTCCACAGAAGATTCAGGCCGTACCACATGCCGCTTATGTTTCTGCGGTCGTCATAGTCCTGGTGCATGTAGCCGGCAAACACTTCACCGGAGGTTATGCCCCCCAGGTCGAAGCCGGTGCCCACTCCGATGCGGTAGCCTTCCGAGTCGCGTTCGGCCCTGCTCCTGTCGTATCTGCGCCATTCATAGCGGGTGGTGACAAAGGGCTGCACATCGGGGTGCATCTCGTAGGCCACCCTGGCATTGACATTATATATCCAGCGGTCCCTGATGCTCTGGCTCTGGGTGGTACCGTCCCGCAGATCCACCGGTCTGTAGTCCAGGCGGGTGAAACCGGATCCACCGGAAACTGACAGCTTGCCCCTGCCGTGATAATAGGCCAGATCGCCGCTGGTGCGGTTGTACCTGCCCGGTTCATCCCAGTCGGTATCAGCATCCGGCTCGCCCCGCTCCTCGTGCAGGCGCTGAAAACCCAGCCTGCCGCTGAGAAAGGATTCCCTGAGCACATCCAGCCTGCCGTCCAGGAAGATATGTCCGTCCAGGTAGTTCTCATCGGACTCGGAAGCATACATCCCGTACTCCAGTCCGGTATTCAGGCCCAGGGCGTGCCTGGTCCAGTCGGAGCGCACGTCCAGCTCCGGGGCTATGGTGGTGATCCAGTCGGACTCGGTGTTTCTCCTGGTGGCGTAGATATTGTCATTGTATTCCAGGCCCAGGGTGAGTTCAGGCTTGACGGTGAATGCCCCGGCCCGGATCCCTAGGGGATCGTAGTCCGGCCTGGGCTTCTCATGAATGGGCACCCCTCTCTGGGCATAGGCCATGCTCGAGAACACAAAAAGAAATAAAAGCGGAAGCAGGATATACTTTAAAGTCAGCCTCATGAACACTCTCCCTTTCCGGTTTGAATGCAAACTGTTAACCTTTCCCATTTGCCTGTTAAAAAAAGTCAATGGTCGGCGGTCCTTGATGAGACACTCCCACCTCTGCCTGCGCCGTGAGCAGTGAACCGTGAACTATTGTCCGTGAACCGTGAACGGACATCTTTACCCAGTGAAATATACGAAGTATCAGCGCAGCGGATTTCACCGGGGCGATCTCCGATCTCCGACGTCCGATATCTGATCTCTGACATCCGCCATCCGGCTACGGGCGCACAGGGCTGGGATCGTCATCCCTGGCCGGCGGGGAAATTCCTTCCTGGGCCGCCCTGTCCATGGCCCTTTCAATGCCCCTTTGCGCCTCCACCTGGCCTGCGGTCCTCTCTGCGGCCAGGGTCAGGCCCCTGGCCTGGTCAGGATCAGCTTCGGCCGCGGATGCAGCAATGGCTTCGCTCTGCCCTGGCGCGGCACTGACGGCTGCCTCTACTGCGTCCTCGCCCAGTTCGGGTCTGGCCTCAACTGCCTGAGCCGCAATACGGTCCGCCAGATGAGGATTGTCGGACACA
>SL_8KL_010_SEDDRAFT_10004345_pt1 | contig 11427 bp, 10 predicted proteins | sample SodLakKL_010_SED_4_FD_11160 | JGI IMG/M metagenome (IMG submission 11160) | reverse complement strand
ATTTAGATTTACTCCTGAACCTGTGGTACGGTAAAACTATTCGCTCTATTAAGAAAGAGAGGTTCTCCATGGTTTTTCCCACCCTCTAATGTCCCGTCAACAATCCTGACACCTAAAGCAATGAAGTCACTGAACTCTGATTGTCGAGGCCCCTTGGTTTTTTCAAACAGCGAGGCGTCGTCAAAAAGATAGGAAAAAATTGCCGGAAATATATCTTGTAAAATCTGGATATCATATTTTTCATGATTTATATCTTCTGGCCACCTTATAGCAAGAAAAGCGCCATAGCGATCCTGGATTGCAAAACGATCCACTTGGTCAGTCCTCAAAGAAGGCCTCATTCTTGCAAGTGCTGCACAGTTTTCTGTTAAATAGGGGCCATGGTCTCCCGCAATAACTATGATTGCATCTGGATTATTCTGCAAAACCTGGTTGATATCTTGAGTCATTTCCTTGTTTGCAATTTTTAAATTGTTTTCATAAATATCGATTTCATCGGGAAGGCATTGCCCTGAGTTCTGGCTGTGGCCAGGGTAATTACTGTGGGTATACAGAATGTAAGGTGATCGGCTTGTTTGTTTTAGAATATCATGTTTTTGTGAAAAAAAATCAACATAATCGATTTCATCATAGCCGGCTACATGCCTAAACTCACCTTCTAATATTGAATTAGTTAGCAGGAGGGCTTCGTCCATTGAAAGTGGAGGAAAAAAATGATCGTATCCAATTTCGTTCAACCCAACGCCCCTGAATAAAAAGTCGGTCGGGAATATACCTAAGGATTGATAACCTTTTGCGCCCAAAGCTTTCTGAACAGCACCATTTACAATATACCTTTTTGCAATTGCATACATATTTCTGGTATATTCAGGGTATATGTCATAACCTACTGAGAAAACAGTGGATATTCCTGAGTGAGTGCATGGACCAATAGAGTAGATTCCATCATAAATATAGAAACCTTTTGATTTTAATAAATTTCTCTGCTTACTATTGTCAATCCCATAGTGCTCCATAGTTTCACATGGAGCGTATGCCTCATATACAAGAAAGACAATGTCATTGTCCCTGATTAGTTCTCTATCCTTAACTTTGGAAAAAATAGGAAGTTGTTCCATATCTGAAGTAAGTTGTTTTTGCGGCAGCTGCAAAGATTCTGCTGTAAAAAATACAGAAATAGTATTTATTGCAAAAAACAACCCAAGGGCCAAAGCAAAGTGCTTTTTTAAATACTTATGAATGGCCAGCAAAAACAGAATAGCAAAAAAAATAACAAGGGCTTGTATCCAAAAGACACCTTGTTCATGCCATTGCCTTTCTGAGGCAAGAGATGCCATATTAAAAAGCAGATAACAAAAACCGCCGCTGGTTATGATCAAAATATTCTTAGGAACCAGAACGGACATCGTTAATGGGATAAAAACACAAAAAACCACCGATAATAATGCAAAGAATGCAAGCAACACGGTAGCCTGATACAAACTGAGAATATCATAATTTAAAATTGCGTACCGGATAATAGGGGTCAACGTAAGCATCAGTATACTGAAGTCACCTATCGACAAACTTTCTGATTCTTTCTTGTAGGCAAACTCTTTTTTATTATATAAGTAAAGGTATGCACAAAAAGAAAGTACGATCAATACGAGCAAGATAAAAAGCCATTCTCGGAACTGCATGAGAAAGATGGAGTTGATGCCCCCGGAAGGCACTATAAAAAGAAATGCCATTGCATAAAACATCAGCATGCCAATAATAACAATTAAATTGGTTAAAAAATTGAATGGCGTTTGATTCATAACACAAGCATATCCTATTTTATCAATGATTTAAAAAACAATGGCAGCAAATACGGGATATTATAAATATGGCTGAGCTGCCAACAGCTAAATCAGGCCTTTTCGCAAACGCGATAGTTCCATAAACACCGTGCATAGAAGTCAAACAATATCGTCTTGAAAAGGCGCGATTTTGCGATAAACTAGCTCTTCACAACGGCTTGTTGAAGTAAGTGCAAAACATTCGCCATGGTCCAGTAGAGCACCATTCCAGCCGGAAATGAATAAAATAGCATAAAAAATCCCATTGCCACAAGCACAAGAAAAATATTCTGGCGCATGCTGCTCGATTTGTCGGATGAAGGAGCAGGCGCCGCTCTTATGGTCAAAAGAGTGACCGCAGCCATTAAGACCGGTAACACATTTAAGTATTCTCCAAAATAAGGCAGGATAACACCCAAGTGAATGGCCTTATCAGGCGCTGAAAGAGTATCTATCCACAAAAATGGTGCGTTCATCAGCTCGAACGCTTGGCCCAATACATGAAAGAGGGCAATAAAGATTGGTAGTTGGATGATCACTATCAAAAGCGGCTTAAGACCTGCAAGTGGGCTAACACCGTGGTGTTCATAGAGCTGAAGTATCTTTTCGCTCTGCTGCCCGCCCTTGTACTTTGCCTTGATTCTGCGCATTTCAGGCTGTATTTTTTTCTGAACATCGGCAAATTCTTTCTGGCTTGAAAGGGCTCTGCTGGCAAGCGGATACATGGCAAGGCGCACCAAAACCGCAAGGACAATAATCGATAATCCCCAACTCGGAATAACCGAATAAATAGTGTTAAGAAGCCACAGTAACCCCAGGCACAATAGCGCCATCCAATTCCAAAGCCCGCTGAAAAGAAGCCCGCTGAAATCTGCACTGTCACCTTTAAGCGCGGCTGTCGTTTTCGGGCCTGAAAAAACATGAAAGTCACGCTGAACAATCTGGGACGGGTCCATCTGCACGACACCCAAGTCTATCGAAAGAACCGGCAAATAGCGGTCGGGAATGCTGCCCCCGTCATCCTGCGTCTGATATCGAAAGCCGATGCGCATACGCTCATTGGAATAGTCCTCCAAAGGATGAAGCAGCAAAGCAAAATACCGGCTGTGCAGGCCATACCATTCGATATCGGAAAATGGCAATACCTGCCCTTCAGTGTCATCGTCCATCTCTATCCGGGCAACACGCCCTTCGGAGTAAACAACCGGTTCAACAAAGGAGTACATTTCCTCAAAAATGCCGAACCCCTCAGCCGGGTATTCACCAAGACCGGGCCCCACCTGCAGCCTGACACCATCGGAAAGATCAACCGAGTCGTCGGAGACATTTTCTATCTCGATACGAAGCAAAAGCCGGTAAGCATTGTCCGCAATCAGTTTTTTCCGCACCATCAACCGGTCATCGCCGGAGATCCCCAAAAAAACCAAGGCATTGGCATTAGAAAACTTTTCCCAACCTCCTTGTTTAAAATCAATACCACTCAGTGTTAAGTGCCTGCTCTTGGCCCGACAATTATCTGTATCGGTAATAATGGAATGCCACTTCAATTCATCTTCAGCATCACCGATACAAACATTCCATGTTGATATCAAATCATTATCATTTTGAAATCCAAGCTGCAGCTTTTCCGTCTCAAGCCATATTACGCCCTCAGCGTGGAGATCGTCATAATTCAACACAGCCAGGATAAAGACGGCCGTGATTCCAAAAATAAACTTAGTCTGAAGGAATCGAGGCAAGAAGTATCCCAATCATTTTTGATCTGTATCAACGTCTTTTCGAAAGCCCAACATTTTAAGCAGACGGTGCCAGTAGAGCTTGGCAGCCACCCCAATCGCAACGACTCCCGCGATTACCCCCTGCAAAATAGCGCTGCTGGTGCCGGGATCAAGATAAGCATGGGCATTATTAATATTAATCAAAACGGCTGCTAAAGCTGCAATAATAAATAAAAGCGGCTTTCTTTTCATAAAAACACCTCCTGTTAACGAAAATCAAAGAGCCAAAGACTTTTTCATATAATTCAATACGTACGATTAGCAGCACCTGCAGCTCTTGATTTAATAGCAACGTTGTATAGACTATAGCCCCTAAAGGCCTGCGAGCATGGCTAATTCTCTGGCACCGGTTTGTCCGCTTTCGCCGACATTGAAAACCCACTTTTCACGCTCGGCTATAAGCTTTCCTCTGTTGATTTCTCCATTTATAAGTGTTTCAACCGTTTCAGGTACTTTGTTCAACTCCGTTTCAGCCAACACACGTCCTACGCGGTTTCTGATTTCAGCCTCAATGGGCTCAATTGAAAGCGCGTCATAACGCGGATTGTTGACTTTACGTGGCACATCGATAAATAAAACCGGCCGTTCAAAGGCAAATGCAAATTCTATCGCCGCCCCGGACCAGTCCGAAATCATTACATCCGCCTCAAATAATGATTGCATGGAATCCATGTTCTCATCAAGGAAGAAATACTTATGTGCGCCGTAATTGGCTAAAAGGGATTCCACCACCCCTGGATAAAGTTTTTTCGTCTGCGGATGCGGCCTCAAAGTTACCTGATAGCCATCTTCCAAAAGGGGACCGATAAAATCGCCGCCTGTACGCTCCAGTAGGCTGTTTTCGCCCCAACTCGGGGCGATTAGCACCCGGCCGCGTAAATCTTTAGGGCATGCCGGCCGCCGGCCCATATGGGAGATCTTCTCAAGCATCAAGTCCAGCCTGCCGTAGCCATGCTGGACCAGATTCTTGGCAGGCAATCCGGCCTGTTTTTCACGCGCCCGGATCTCTTTGACATGGTGCGGCCCTACGCAAAATATGCTATCAAAGTGGTCAAACGCCTGTTCTTTGTAAATCATGTGGCAGCTTGCCATTGAATGGTGTATGTAGACATAATGTCCAACCTGCGGGGAGCGCTTGATATAATAGGTTTGCAAATCGGGCATGGTCATCACAACGACCTTTGCCTCCAAGCTGGCAAACAGCATTGTCCTTACACTCCCTGAGCCGATATAAAACGCCCTGATGCCCGGCAGGGGGTCTGCCAGAACCGGATCATTCTCGTCCGAGGTGAGATATACCAACTGATGCGGATAGTCGGCAAACAAGTGCCGGACGATGGGCTCGAAATGCGTCCAATATCCCGCGCCTTCCGAATATATCACAATCGGCCGATCGCCCGGTTCAATCGCCTTGAAATCCTTCCATTGGCCCCACTGTCGCTTAAACCGCTTTATCCCTTCAAGCATGCCGACTCTTCCCAGGCGCATTCAATTTACAATAAGCATCAAGATCCCCGGCATCATGCATGCGCTGATACAATGCCAACTCCTCGGCGGTATCAATCTCCAGCCATCCATTGTCAACTAGGGCTGCCTGCATATGCCAGCCGCTATCAATTAAATCCTGAAGAAAGCTGGTCATATACATATTGCTAAAGTCTTTTCCGTCATAAAGTTTTTTTCGGTCCATGCTGTCATAGTGGTCAACAAGTGCGCCGACCCAATCACCCCGGGCAAAAATAAGACCCATATATTGCGCTTGCACATCGCTATAGGTATCGGTTTTTTTCCCAAGCTCAATAACAGCACCTTTACGATCCATCTTAAAGGTTTCTGCATCGGCAAGCGGATCCGTCATGCGCAATTGCCAAAGCCTTTTCCATTCGCGATCAGCGGCAATACGGACCGGCGCCGATCTGTCCACCAAGGCATCTATCACCCGGGGTTCATAAACAATATCCCCGTAGCAAATCAGCAGATCCTCACCCGGTACCATATATTCCCGGGCGCAGAAAAGGGTTTCAACCATGTTCGTTGTAGAATAATGCGGGTTGATAACAACCCTTGCCCCAGGCGCTATAATGCCTTCTGCCTTGAAACCGCCAATAACGACAATTTTGTCCTTCAAGCCGCATTCCCGCAATGCATCAAATTGCCAGTGAAGAAGGGGTTTTCCTGCCAAGGGCACCATGCACTTGGGCCGATCCGACGTATAGGGGCGAAGCCGCGTTCCCTGGCCCGCAGCCAGTATAATGATATTCATATTACCCCTTGAAAACAGATCTTATATAAACCATATCCATTTCGGTAAAAGGCGTTTCGCGCTCCGGATGCCACATGATGCCATGCCAGGGCCGTTCATGATGCTGAAACGCCTCGACTGCTTGATCATCAGTCCACGCCAGCGGCTTGAGATTTGTCCCCAACCCGCTGGGCATAACCGAAAAATTATGATAACTGTTTACCGACTCGATTCCGCGCCATACCGGGTTGACATCCGGCTGCCGCAACGGGTGGCGGCATGCCACATGCCCGTTTACGACGGCCAAATCACCACCGCAGAATAAATTGATCATCTGCATTCCGCGGCAGACTCCCAGTACAGGGATTTTTCGGCGGGCTGACCATTCAAGCACTTTCCGCTCAAAAGCGTCGCGCTCAGGGGCCTCATCAGCGGCTTTGGCAAATGTCGATATATTGTTGCCGCCACTAAGAATTACACCATCAAGGGCAAGCGCATCCATGTAGACATCGGCATTGTCCGGCCGATTCGCCAACGGCAGGCATAGCATGCCCAATAATTCAAGCAAATCGCCCCATCGCTGATCCAGGCAGTCCCTCCGCTCGCCGTAAGACTCAACCCGCGCGACCCTTTGGGTGACACCGATCCGGAGCATCAGGAAACCACCCCCAACTGGCGTCCGCCCGGGTTGAGCTCGATAACAGAAGCAGCAGCCAGTTTTTGATACAGCATTTCACCTACCCCAATGGCCGCGGGCATTCCAAACTCGGCAGCCCGTATTGCCATGTGCGAATTGGCACCGCCATACATGGTGATCAACCCAGCAATATTACGGCCGAACAGCCAGTCATAGCCAGGGTCGGCCCGGGGTATGAGCGCTATTTTGCCGGTCAAGTCCACATTGTCTTCTATTTGTTCCAAATCAAGGCACCCGGCTATTATTCTGGATTGCCCGATATAGTTTGGCTGGGATGCCGGGTATAAAAAAACAGAAAAATCATTTCGATTGGTGATCAATGGCGGCAATTCAATGGCAGTCACATTCGCATGCAGGCCCATGCCTTCATCGGCTCTTTGAAAGAGCCATTCAGCCATGTCCTTGGTCGGCACAGAGCCTGTTCGAAAAGCAAGAATATCCTCAATCGAAATGTATGAAAGCGTTTTTCGGTCCAACCCCAATGCCTCACCCCAGAGCGCAATTTCATCAAGGGCTAGGGAAAGATTGCGTGTAAAGGCAAACTTTGAATATTCACGGCCTTCAATGGCTTCACGCATGAACGTTTCAACCTTTGTCAAATGCTGTTTAAGTCCGCTCTTGCGCAACGCGGCCGCAAAACGGTCCCGTGCGCCAGCCCAAAGCTCACCCGCCGCCTGTGAAGGAACCTCAAATGCGTTGCCGGCTTTTTCCGCAAATGGCCGCAGATAAAATTCAGGGGCACTGGCATAGCTCAGGGAGGTAATGTCATAAGTGCCCGGACGCAAATGGCCATATTTATCCACAAACCGCATCCAGTCCATCTGCCCTTCACTTGCTGCCTGGGCATCTTCAATGATTTCATGGCTCACGGTGCGAATAGTGTTCATGAAATCATCCATTTCTTTTTTGCTGATCACGCGGCTGCTAACCGCTGACTTGAGCAGGGTCACGGCGATAAAGGCGCTGCGCGCCATGTGGGCAAACGGAAGGGTGCCCAGCGAACGGCAATCCTGAAGCAGCAACCAGGCCTTTTCCAGATGGGGCAGGTCCGCCTTTTTAAGTGCATCAAAACGCTGCTCCAAGCATCTTACGGCCGCAAAATCCTGTTCATTGCGGTCAAACGCAGCAATGGTAATGGCTTTGAGTGCATCTCGCAGCGTTGCCACTTCCCGGGCGGAAAATCCGCCCTCTTCCATCAACCGTTTTTCCCATCGAGAAAAATCAAGTGCATAGCATGTTGGCACCACGTCAAATTCGATCTTATCATGAAGGTGGGGATGCCGCTCCAGCCAGTCCAGGTAGAACTCGACCAACCGGGCAGTCAGGTGCTCATCCAATCCTGCCGGTACAAAGGAATTGAAGCTGGCCCGGACATCGATATAAGGCTGCCCCGCAAATGAGACCAGAAGCGGCTGCGGTCGGACATCGCGGTATCCATATTCTGCGCGTTGCGCAGCCCATGCCTCATCCATGATCAGAAAACGATAAAGGCTCATGGCCAGCCGCCCCGGCTTTGTGCCGATGATCTCAGCCGGGTTCCAGTCGGGCATTACGCCATACAGCGCCCGTTTGCCTGCAATAAACGGTGATGGCGGTGCCAGCCGATCAAATTGCTTTTCCGCTTCATACAACAAAGCAATTACATCTTTGTCGTCAATACGGTTCACGGGATTGTCCCCGGCAATCGGCCGCACCTGGAGAATATGAATACCCTCCTTAGACATTGCAAACTCGATATCCAATGCATCATATTCGAGCAAAGCCTCTATTTCCCGTAAAGCCGGCAGAAGATTGGATAGTTTCGAGGGGATGTTCGGATTTGAATCACTTGCATCCCGTCGCATGATCAGTGTTTTATGGTCCTGGCAACTACCGGTTGTTATAGATTCTGTGCTGCCGCTCATATCGTCATAATTTACGACATAATACGGGGCACTGCCGGTCAGGGTACGGGTGAATATCACACCGGCTGCCATTACACGCGACAGCATCGGCTGGATCAACACCTGGTTATCAGGCTCCTTATCCGCGTAAGACGCTATAACCCTTTCAATGCCAGCGGCCAATGTTTCTTGGCAATCACCGTTGATGTTCAATACGCTTGTATAGGCGCCGGCATTGGATTGTGAAAACCCATCCTCGGTCAATGCGCTGCTTCGAATAACAAGTACTTGCCGGGGAAACTGCTTCTGGATGCGCGCAATTATGCCCTGATTATCAGCGCGCCAATCGCCAACCGTAAAATTTACCTGTTGCTCGATTCGGCTTAACTTGACCATGCCTCTTAAACGATCAAGCGTTTGGGCTTTCGTGCCCAGAATAAAATGCGCCAGATCCTGCGGAGCATCCATCTCTGCCCAATCAGCTCGCGCATCAGCCGCCTTAACGCTAAATCCCTGAATGCGCAGATACTCCACAAGATCAGACAGGCTGGCATCACGCATGTTTGCGGCCAGTTGCTTTTTGTCGGCATTCAATTTTTTTAAAGCTCTAATACCGAACCTTACACACCCAACAAACTCGGCATTGGCAACATAAGTGTCGATGTCCGAATCCAGCCGCGTAATATTGTCGCTGTGCAAAAAAACCTTTTCACAGCGCTGCAATTGTTCGGCTGTACGACCGCTGAATCGATTTCGCCAGTGAGTATCCACAGCAACAACGATATCCGCGTCAACATCCACCATAGCTTTAACCAACGTTTCACGAAAAAGGATATCCGCGTAGGAAACCAAGCATTCGTTTGAGTCGTTAAAAGGGACTTGCAAAAATGAATATGCCGCCCGGCTGTTTTCCCACTCTCTATTGAAGGTATATTGAAAGGCGGGATAGCGTTCAGCAATCGCATCGAATTGATATCCACCCACAAAATGCACCCGGGGATCAAGAAAAGCAACTGAATGAAGGAGCCAGTCAAGAACGCGCGACTGTCCGAATGCGCTTCGTAATGCGGTATGATCTGTACCCTGGAAAGGGCGGCCAGCACCCAATATAACAAAATGCATACGGCTTATCACTTAAGGATCCTTCTTAACAATTTGAAATTTTCTCTGGTCCATGCCAAGTTTTCACATGCTAAGAGCCTCATAAAGCAGATTCTAAAATATCTGATCTATCCAAACTTGACAACTTCGTAAAAGTCCAATATCTCTGTTATGCGCGATTTCCAAAGAATCTCAAGTACGCTTAAGCACACTAAATTCTTTGAAAACTGTGCTAGCCTCAAGCTTGAACGTTTTACAAAGCCGTCTATAGGGCCACATTGTCGACTTTATTTTATGGGCATGTCTTTTATATATTTGTCTTAGATACCAAATTGGTTTTGTTACATTAATTCGTGACAAAGGCAATAATTTATGAAAAAAATAATTTTGATTGGACTGTTAACTTAACCCTTTATATGGTGGCCGACAATTGCCCAATTCAAAATATGCTAGGATCAAACGGATTCTTGTTACCGGCGGTGCCGGATTCATCGGGTCCCATCTATGCGAGAAGCTTCTTGATCAGGGACATGAAGTTTTATGCGTTGACAACTGCTTTACCGGCAACAAGTCCAATATCTATCACCTGATGGACAACCCGAAATTCGAATTTTACCGTCATGACATCACCTTTCCGCTTTATGTGGAAGTCGATGAGATCTACAATTTAGCCTGTCCGGCATCACCGATACATTACCAGTTTGACCGGTCCAGACACTTAAAACGTCGGTGCATGGGGCTATAAACATGCTGGGATTGGCCAAACGCGTTAAAGCGCGAATCCTTTAGGCCTCCACATCAGAAATTTACGGTGACCCCGAGATCCACCCACAGCCTGAGAGCTTCTGGGGTAATGTCAACCCGATCGGTTCCCGCTCATGCTATGACGAAGGCAAGCGGTGTGCGGAAACGCTGTTTTTTGATTATCACCGACAATACGGCATGCCAATCAAAATAGCGCGCATTTCTAATACCTATGGCCCTCGTATGCAGCCTGACGACGGGCGGGTGGTATCCAACTTTATACTGCAGGCCCTGCGGGGGGAATTCATTACCATTTATGGAGACGGCATGCAGAGCTGCAAGCGGGCCGTTGTCCGCTATGATTTGAGGGATCTTGTTTTTCTTCACTTGGGCCAAAACGGTCTGCCGCTCGGGCAGCCGGCCCCCAAGGCAGGGGAAACGTGTTCCTGTCTTGGGGAAAAAGGGTGCATGGTCGACCGGCTTATGCGCCCTTTTATGTGTACCTGGTATCTGTCCCCGGGCCAGATGGCGGTGGTTCGAAGGGAAAAATCGTGGAGGGAATACGGCTTGCCGGAGCGGCTGCGGGAGATTCAAAAGGATCGTAAAGAACTGGAAAAGCGATTTTTGGCGTTGGTGGGGCCTTATTTAGAGGGCTAAAAGTCCTCGACCGCTTCGAGTTCTTCTTCGGGATAGATCTGGCCGTGGACCGGGGGCATGGCGTTGTATACCCAGTTGATGTCGATGGTGCCGAGTTTTACGCCCTGGTGTCGGGTGAAGCCGTTGAAGGTGCCGCGGGTGAGAACGTCCCCCATTTTCATGGTCAGGGCGAAGACAGCGGCTTCGGCGCCCGGGGGGATTTTTGCCAGTTCGCTGCCGAACGCGGCGGTTGAAAAGGCCAGGCGGGTCGAATCCGCGGCCTGGCACTGGAGGACCGGGACAAGGGCAGGGTAGCCGTCAGGTTTTACCCAGGCGATGAACTTGAGGGCGCTGGGGTTGTTGAACATATTCTTGGCCATGGGGTTGAGGATTTTTTAAAATGAGAAAAGAGGTTTTATGCTTCAAATACTGCGAGGGAATAATGTAAAAGGCTTCACCGCCATTGAATTAATGATCGCCATTGCGATCGTCGTCATTTTGCTTGCTGTCGGCATTTTTAATTATA
>SL_8KL_010_SEDDRAFT_10004343_pt1 | contig 11430 bp, 9 predicted proteins | sample SodLakKL_010_SED_4_FD_11160 | JGI IMG/M metagenome (IMG submission 11160) | reverse complement strand
GCGGCATCGCTTTTAGGCTTGCCAATAGTAAGCCCTGCACAAAAATATTTTGGTTTCATGTTGGTAGGAGTTGGCTTAATGATTTCGGATAGCTTTTTGCCTGGGACTTTTGGTGTTTTGCTGACTGAGGATTTATTGCTGCCCGTTGTTCTATCGACCGTTTTCATTTTTGCCAGTTCCTTACTGGTGGCTTATGCTATTCACCGTCTGGTGGGTTGGGACTTTCCAACCAGTTTTTTGGCGGCAGCACCCGGGGGATTCACTGTCATGACGAGCCTGGCCGTCAAGTACAAAAAGGACTCATTCCGGGTTTCCATGCTCCATTTATGCCGCTTGTTGGCTATTAAGTCTGTAGTCCCTTTTGTTTTTATGTTCTTTTTCTAAGGCCAGGGGAATAATTATCCCCGACCATGAAGTAAATATCGCAGCCGGGGGTTGTAAAAAAGTTCCACGTGTAACAAATGTTTTTTTAATGTGTAACGCAAAAGTTAACTGGACATTTGCATGTCAGTTTTTAATTTAAAATTTATGAAATACTTTGGCAGCAGCGTTGCAGATAGGACATCGCTCCGGTGCCTCTCCAGCTCCAACCCAACCGCAAATGGGGCACAGGTTAATCTCCTGGTCTTCCATGTCTTTACCGCTTTCGACCAGTGCTTTTAATTGGTCAAAAGTCTTTCCGTGTACTTTTTCCGCTTCATTGGCAAATTCGAAGGATTTCTGGGCTTTACTCTGGTTCTCNTTCTGGGCTTCCTGGATGAATTCCGGGTACATGGTGGTGAACTCATAATGCTCACCTTCTACAGCTGTCTGCAGATTTTCCAGGGTGCTCCCTATTTTCCCTGCTACTTCCAGGTGTTTTAGGGCATGAATGGTTTCGGCCTCTGCAACGGCTTTAAAAATACGGGCGATGTTTTTGTAGCCTTCTTTTTCTGCTTTTTCGGCGAAAGCCAGATACTTGCGATTTGCTTGCGATTCGCCTGCAAAGGCTGCCATTAAATTATCATTTGTTTTCAATACACTCACTCCTTCTATACTTTAGTTTAAACAGGAACTTTTCTTTTTAAACAATTCAACATTACTTTTTAAATACCTGCTTCATTTGTTTTTTTTTCTCCCTCTCTTTTTTCCAGTATTCGTAACCATCTTAGATCAGCAAGCGTAGCAAAGCGATACTTCCCATACCAACCAGGACAGTTAAAAACATGTTTTTTGTATACAGAGCCGCTGCCAGGCAGGGGATGGCTGCCCAGAAGTTTGGATTATCGACAGGGTACAGGACCAATTCTCCTTCAGGAGCCAGCAAAACGGGTCCCAGCAGGGCAGATAGAACGGCAACAGGAACATAAGCAAGCCAGCATTCCAGCAGTTCAGGAAGCCTGCGCCTGGAAAGAATAAGTAAAGGTAAAAAGCGCGGGATATATGTGGTTAGAGCCATTAAAATAACAGCCAATAAAACAGTAGTATCCAGTTGAAGCATCAGTCAAATCCTTTCAACAAGAAAATGTGAAATGGCAGCGCTGTCGTATGCCGGGCATTCATTTACGTTCGTTTCAGGAGAGTTAAGCTGCTTAGCTCAGGCCTTCGGGAACCAACCTGCAGGCTCAGCATCCAAGCTTCGGCTGCCAAGCGACCGAAACATGGGTCGCCCTATGGAGTTGCCAGGATTATCAGTGTTCCGGGGACTTTTTCTCTTTTTTTATCTTGATTTCCAGGAGCATTCCTGCAGTGGCAGCAGCCAGGGTGGTTATGATGATATAGCCGTGTCCTTCGATGGTACAGTAAAGAGTAGTGGACAAAGCCAGGGCGAATCCGGCAATGAAGACTTTTTTCAATTCAGCAACGTGCATTACCAGTAGCGCGATAAACATGGCTGGAAGAGCATAATCCAGGCCCCAGGCTTCCAGGTCTGTAAGCAGCCCTCCAGCCCAGGCGCCCAAAAAACTGCTGGCAATCCAGGCCAGGTGGGCCAGCATGTTTGTAGAGATTATTCGGGTTTTGGATGGGACGGGGTCATTTTTAAAATCCATGCTGTGAACGGCAAAGGTTTCATCGGTAAGTTGAAAGGAGAAAAGGGCCTGCTGCAGTCTTTTTAAATGGCCCAGGTAGGGGGCCAGGGCAGCACTCATCAACAGGTGCCGGAGGTTTACCAGGAAGGTGGTTACGGCAATAGCGGTTAAACCGGCCTGGCTTTCAAACAGCCCGACTGCGATGAGTTGCGCTGAACCGGCAAAAACCAAAATGGACATAAGTGTCGCTTCCAATGTGCTAATGCCGGCATTAGCGGCCAGAATACCAAAAGCAAAGCCGATGGGAAAATAGCCAAAAACAATGGGCAGGCCTCTGGCCAACCCTTTTCGGATATTGTCTTTAATTTTTGTTTTGTTATGCTCTTGCGGGGAAGTTGTTGGGCAAGCGTTGTGCAATAGTATCACCATTTTTTGTTCGTTTTCTATTGTGCCTGACAGTATAACTGTTTACTGAGCAACGCTCGTTGCAGTTTTTTCATTTTCCCGTATGGCATTGTTTAAATATTCTTCGCCGTAAGCATCAATGAATTCGTCGTAGAGAGGAAGCAGGAGCTGCTCCCAGTAAAGTTGATCCGTATTGGAAAGATAGCCGACTTTAACTTCCGGCGTATTGATAATACGGGTTAAGTCCCGTCTGTTAAACTTGATGGCCTGTTCCCGCTCCCAAAGAGTGACCTCTTCCATGGTTTCTTCCAGGATTTCCTTGATATCGTCGGGCAGTTCTGTCCAAAACTCTTCGTTTGTCAGGACGATATAACCCAGGTAGCCGTGATTTGATAGAGTAATATATTCGTGAACTCTATGAAAGCGTTGGCTGTATATATTGGAAGGAGTGTTTTCCGAACCATCAATTGTCCCGTTTTGCTTGGCTTGAAACACTTCACTAAAACGCATGGCTACAGGTTCTGCACCGAGTTTTTCAAACTGTTTTTTTAAGACTTCGCTGAAAGGCATCATCCGAATCCTGGTGCCATTAAACTGGCTGGGACGAAAAAATGGTTGATTGCCAATCATATGTTTAAATCCGTTGTCCCACATGTTCAGGGCCAACATGTTTTCACCCCGTGACCTTTCGATAATTTCCTGCCCCGTTTGACTATCTATAAAATTATGAACGGCTTCATAATTGTCAAATAAAAATGGCAAATCGAATAGCAGCAGGTAGGGGAAATACTCGGTCATTTTTGCTGTTGCCGGTGCAATAATCTGGACATTGTTGTTCTGTAAAGCTTCCACTTCTTCCCCATCCATGTAAAGTTGGGAATTGGGATAAACCTGGACTTCCACTCGTCCTCCCGTACGTTTATGCACCAATTCGGCAAAACGTAGCGCGGCCTGTCCTTTAGGAGTCATTTCATCAACAACATGGGAAAATTTAATGACAATATGTTCTTCTCTTTCAAATTGTTCATGATCAAAAACCCGGGGTGGGACCGGGTTGCTGATGGCCAGAAAAAAAAATGGGATAATAAAAATGAAGGCCAGGATAACAATCCAGGAAGCATTTTTTTCCATAAATTAAACACCTGCTAAATTATTCATGCAATGTAATAGCGATTTATGGGCCTGCCTACAGAGCCGTATTGAATTTCAAGTTGCAATTTGCCGATCTTTGCCAGATATTCCAGGTACCGCCGGGCGGTAACCCGGGCTATGCCTACACCTTCAGCAACCTCTTCAGCTGATAAGCTGTCTTTCTTTTTTACCAGATATAGAAAGATTTGACGGAGAGTTACTTCGTTGAGCCCCTTGGGAAGTTCTTCGAAAGGCTTGGCTACAGTTTTAGATTTTTTCAGTGCATCAATTTCTTCCTGGTCCAGGGTGCTTTTTTCTTCCAATTTTGTGCGCAGCATCCGGTATGAAAGCAGGGAGTTTTGCATGCGGCTAAATTTAAACGGTTTAACAATATAGTCTATTGCTCCATAGCGTAAAACTTCTTTAATGGTTTCTGCATCCCGGGCTGCGGTGATCATAATTACATCCACTGGAAACTCTATAGATCGCATTTCTTTTAACACTTCGATTCCACTGATATCAGGCAGATAAATATCGAGGATAACCAGCTGCGGCTGCTGGGATTTAATGATTTTTATAGCTTCCTCTCCGCTTTGTGCGATCCCGACCACAGAGAATCCTTCAACTTTTTCCACGAACTGCTTGTTTATCTCCAGCACCATGGGGTCGTCTTCCACGATAATAGTGGTGATAAGATTTTCCAAGAGAACTCACTCCTTGTATCCCTTGTGACCTGGGTAAAGAAACAGGTCCGGTTCCCTAAAACTGCAGGGGCACTTCTATTGTAATCCGTGTGCCTTCACCTTGTTGTGAGGCAACCCGAATGGTTCCTGAAGCGTTTTCTACATATGTTTTAACCAGCGACAGTCCCAAACCATGCCCTTCCTTTTTTTTGGTGCTGACCCCTTTTTTAAAAATCTTGGAGCGAATGGATGGTTCGATTCCACTGCCACTATCCTGGACATCTACTATCAGTTTATCTTTTTCATCACGAAGTGAAAAGCTTACATTTCGTTCGTCCTGTGGTCTGGATGTTACGGCTTCAAAGGCGTTTTCCAGCAAATTGCCGATTATTACAATCAAAGCGCTGCTGTCCAGGCTTCTGGGCAGAAGATGCAGTCGGCTATTACGGTCGATATCCAAATTTATTTTTAACTCCTGGGCTCGGTTATATTTACCCAGGATTAGGCCGGCAATGCTGGAATCCTTGATATTTTCTGTCAAAAAGCTGGTGATTTCTTGCTGTTTTTCCATTTCTTTAAAAATATAGTCCAGGGCTTCCTCATCTTTTTCCAGTTGAATCAGGCCGGCGATGGTATGCAGTTTGTTGATCGTTTCGTGGTTTTGGACCCGCAAGGCATCAATGAAATCCTTCACCCCGGTAAGCTCTTCGGCCAACCGGTAAACTTCTGTTTTGTCACGAAAGGTTGATACCGCACCTACAACCTGTCCCCGCACCCAAATGGGGATCCTGTTGATTAAAATCGTAGTATTATTGATGGTTCGCACCTGGTTATATTCAGGTATGCCAGTTTTTGCCGTGACAGGAAGCCAGCTTTCTGGTATTACTTCCGTTATCTCTTTTCCCAGGACATTTTCGTTGATTCCAAAGATACGTTTGGCAATGTTATTGATTACACTAATCCGGTTTTCCTGGTTGATGGCAATAAGTCCTTCTTCAATAGAGTGAAAAACGGCTGTTCTTTCTTCCAGCATACGGGCGATTTCTGCAGGTTCCAGGTCAAACATGATTTTTTTAATATTCCTGGCCAGCAAAAAAGAACCGGCAATACCAGCCAGGAGTCCTGCCATTAGGGAGAAAGAGACATCACTTCCTAATGAGTGCAGCAATTCAGTGAGCGAAGGAGAAAAAATCCCGACCAGCACGACTCCGACCTGGGTTGTGCCTTCATCAATGTATATCGGTGCAAAGGCGCGGATTGAAGGTCCCACAACCCCTGCTGCCCGAGAAACAACTTCTTCTGAAGCAAAAGCCGGATCTGCATCTGCCCCGTGAAACTGTTGACCAATACGTTCCTGCAAAGGGTGGGAGTATCTTTTTTGATTCATGTCCAGGATTACAATATACTCTGTTTCGGTAGAAAGCCGGACTCTTTCAGCAATGGGTTGAATTACATTGTGCCCATCCCTGTTTCCTACATTTTCCTGGACTTCCGGTATCTCTGCTACAGTGCGGGCGATTGCCAGGGCTCGACTCCCCAATTCTTCCTCCAGCTTTGCCGAAAGATTCCCTACAAAAACTGCTACGCTGGACAGTGTGGCCGCCAGCACAAGAAAAAAAGACAACAGGGTGATTTTTGAGCTCAGGTTCATGTTTTTTGTAGGCATAAAACCTGCTTAACTTCCTTAGAATAAAATGATTTCAAATTATGGACTTATTGAAAAGTTGCTTATAAAAGCGAAACTTTTTTGGCAACAAAGCTTGTACCTTTGTCTATTCGCCAAAATAAACTCGGCTCCCTTCTTTTGTCGAAAAAAATTTCAGGAAAAATTATTCCTGTTCCAGCCAAGGTGGCAGGGATGCTTGAAGGTTTCTTGGCTGATTGTGAAATTGTTGTTGTAGAAAGTATTCCAACAAAGGCCTTGGCGTGAGGTGTCAAAATGTGAAGAAAAAAGACAATTTACAGCTAATGACAATGCCTGGGGCAAATGATAAAATGACAAGTAATATTTGCAAAAATTAAGAAAAGGCCTGGATGATGGGTGTGAAAGGACCGTGCCATCAATGTTTAACAGCTTGTTGATGACATTTATATTCAACCTCCTGGTTTTGTTTGGAGCAGGCTATTTCTTTGGGAGGTTGGCCCCCTATCTACCCAGTGCCCGGGTCTGGCTGTGGCGGTTTATTGTGGGTATGCTGGCCGCTGGATTAACTATCATTTCACAACTCAGTTCGTTTTATGGCCCTGTGCTGCAGGATGAGAAAATATTCCTGGAAGTTGGTGTGGTTGCCACTGCGCTGGCTGCCATGTTTGGCAGTTTTTTTTCAGGCCTGGCCAGCGTTGGCCTGGTAGCACTGTATTTTTACAGTCTGGGCGAGTGGAATATGCTGCCAGGGATCATCACCCTGGCCACTGCAGCAGTAGTCGGGGGCTTTTTCTATCTGCTGTTAGTAAGGAAAAAAGAGCTGTTGAAGCCTTCATTTAATATTATTTTTTATTGTGGTTTGACTCTGGGTATAACAACCCTGGGATCTTTTTTTTTCTGGCTGGAGCGACCCGGGATTGAATATATTTTTACTTCCGGTTTTTTTATAATGTGGCTGACTTTTATTCCGATAGGTGTGCTTGTTTTTACCCGGGTGGTGTTTGATATATTAAACCACCGGTACCTGCTTCGAAAGACCAGCATGCAGGCGTCAACAGATTACCTTACGGGGTTGTTTAATCGCCGCCATAATTACTATCGCCTGGAAAGAGAGATTGAGAGAGCCCGGCGCTACGGTCACCCCTTTTCTCTGTTGATCATCGACATCGATCACTTTAAAGCTTATAACGATTGCCACGGCCATCTGGCTGGAGATGCCGCCCTGGTCCAGGTGGCAGACGTTATATGTAAAACGGTCCGCACCATCGACCAGGTTGCAAGGTGGGGAGGGGAGGAATTTTCCGTTATCCTGCCCGAGACAGATCTCAATGGGGCCGTTATCGTTGCTGAACGAATATGTAAGAATATTGAGGATATTGGACTGTTATGCACAGGGGAGCAGGGGCAGCTAAAAAATACGGTCTCCATTGGTGTATCCACTTACCTGCAGACAGCTTCCAGCATGGACATGCTTTTAAGCCAGGCAGATGAAGCTCTTTATAGGGCCAAGGAATATCGCAATTGTGTAGCTGTTTATCAGCATGAAAAAAAAGACGGGGATATTGAAGGTGAAGATGAAGCTTTTTCAGGTCCCCAGGAAACTGATGACACTGTTGTGAAACAGGTAGTTGCGGAGGAAAGGCCGGAATCAGGTGAAGGTGATGGAGGCGCAAATAAAGATTCAATCCATATAGAGGAAGGGAAAGCAAGTAGGGGAAAAAAATAGGGGGAAGAGCAGGGCAGCGTTTAGTGGATGCTTTTAGCCAGTGACGTGTTTGCTGCTATGTTTTAACTACCAAGACATCCATGAAGCTCCCCTTCACCAGCAGTAGAATGAAAAAACTTTAAACGCACAGGATTATATGCGACAGCAAGTTATTTAGGGTAGATAATAGACCAAAAACCGGGCAGTTGTCTGTTACAAGCTGCCCGGTTGTGGTTTAGGATTGGCTTTTTACATAAACGAACCAGAAATCTTTTTGCAACTGCTTCGCAGTGTGTTGCGCAATTACATAAGGGCTGAGCAGTTATATCTTTTTTGTTCCTTTGACTGCCACAAGCACTTTTGCGCCGCCGGCTAATTTCGCCAAGCAAGGAAAGGGAGAGCTTTTGCAAAGCAGGGACGAGTTTATAAGGCGTTCCCACTTCTACTTGCATGTTGAAGCCGTGTGCGTCAATTTACTTTTTTCTCCTGACCCTCCCATTCTTTTTCTCTCAGCACGAATTTTTGGATTTTTCCGGTGGATGTTTTTGGAAGGTCACCGAATTCCACGGCTTTTGGACACTTGTAGCGAGCCAGGTTTTCCCGGCAAAACTCAATGATTTCCTCTTCTGTAGGGTTGGTTCCCGGTTTGGGAACAACAAATGCCTTGGGAACTTCACCCCACTTTTCGTGAGGCATGGCGATTACAGCCACTTCCTGTACATCCGGATGTTTGTAGAGGGTGTTTTCCACTTCCACGGTGGAAATATTTTCTCCACCGCTAATTATAATGTCCTTTTTCCGGTCCTTGATTTCTATATAGCCATCTTCATGCATGACGGCAAGATCCCCGCTGTGGAACCAGCCCCCGCGGAATGCTTCCCGGGTAGCCTCTTCCTGCATGAAGTAGCCTTTCATCACGTTGTTGCCCCGCATGATAACTTCTCCTATGGTCATCCCATCACGGGGTACATTTTCCATGTTGTTGTCGACTACCCTCATCTCCAGGGCGTGGATGTAGGGAACGCCCTGGCGTGATTTGATTAGGGCTTTTTCTTCCCCGACCAGGTTATCCCAGTGGGGTTGCCATTCACAAATACTGTGGGGCCCATATGTTTCTGTCAGGCCATAAACATGGGTAATGACTGCACCCATGGACTCCATCTGCTGAATAATGGTTGGAGATGGAGGTGCCCCGGCTGTGACCACCTGCAGTTGATGCTGGATATTTAACTCTTTGGAACGTGGACTTCCAGTTAGTGTGATCAAGACCGTGGGAGCAGCACAGAAATGGGTGATTTTCTCTTGATCGATCAAATCAAATATCTTGTCAGCTTCCACAGCTCGCAGGCAGTAGTGGGTTGCTCCGACTGCCGTCACTCCCCAGGTAAAGCACCAACCGTTACAGTGGAACATGGGCAAGGTCCATAAGTAGTTGCTGTAACTGTTCATATTCATATGCAGACATTCGCCCAGGGCGTTCAGGTATGCTCCCCGGTGGGTATACATGACTCCTTTGGGTTGACCGGTGGTGCCGCTGGTATAATTGATGGTGATGGTTTCATTTTCATCCTCGATGTCGACTTCAATCGGTTCGCTGCTTCCTTGGGCCAGGAACTGTTCATACTCTGCTCCTTCCAGTGAAGTGGAGGCTTCTTCATCGATGATCAAAACAAACTTTTTTGTCGCTTCAAGTTCTTCTTTGATCGGTTCAATCAGCTTGGCAAAGGCGGTGTCTACAAACAGCATTTTCGCCCCGGAGTGATTCAGGATATACAAAATTTCCCTGGGGGCCAGGCGGATGTTAATAGCCACCAGTATGGCCCCGGCCAGGGGGACTCCATAGTGGGCTTCCAAAAGGGGAGGGATGTTGGGTGACAGGAACGCGACCCGGTCTCCTTTTTCAATACCTTCATTTTGCAGGGCTGAGGCCAGGCAGTTTACACGCTCGTAAAACTCCTGATACGAATACCTGTTATCCTTATACACGACGGCAGTTTTTTCCGGGAAAACAGCTGCACTGCGGACCAAAAAATTAAGCGGGGTCAGTGGTGTGTAATAGGTTTCTCCTTTCATGTTCATGCGCCAAAAATCGGCGTTTGCACCTCCTTAAGAGTTTGATTTGCCCGAAGGCCAGCAAAAAAGAGGTTAGTCAAAGCTGCATGCCTGTGCGGTGAGTAACGGCGGTGTGAAGAGTGAGCTGATGTCAGTATTGGGAGTAATTGTTTGCTGTATTTCAAATAATAACAAATTTGTGATTTGTTTGTCAATATGGCCTGCCTGCTTGGTCTGTGGCCTGCTATTAGTGCTCCACCACCTGATCGTGGAGGTGGTGCACTGTGGCCTGCTCTTAGCGCTTCACCACCAAATCGTGGAGATGATGCACGATCCTGGAACATTTCTCGAAGAGCAACCGCGTCAGAAGCGGAAGCGAAGTTTTCATTTCCATGCAAAAAAATAGAAAATTAGAACTTCCTTTCCTCTTGTTGAAAGTTGGCCCTGCTTCGTATATAATATAACCAGCAGGTTCAAAAGAATATAATAAATTTAAGTTTTAGAAGGTGACTGAAATGAGTCTTTATTTGCTGGGCGAATGCTCTCAAGGCATAGCTAACAGTTATCCTGTGCAGAACACCCTGACAACAGATCAGGGAACAGTTCAGTTCGAAGGCCCCGTTACATTCGAGCACCTGCGGCAACTATCTTTTTGTGAAAGCCTGAATAATTTCCGTCCGGCGCAAAAACAAAAAATAGCGCTGGAGACTTTAGCCGGGGATCCGGATGGAATGGTTTTCATCGCCCGGTTCGAGGAAACAATTATTGGTTACGTTACATTCCATGATCCTGATTTTCCCTGGTGGAAAAATGCCGGGGTCAAGGGGCTCGTGGAGCTTGGTGGGTTGGAGATTGCCCCTTCATGGAGGGGTAGCGGTGTGTCTTCAGCTTTCTTTAAGTCTCTTTTTGACAATGAACAATATGCTTATTTTAATGATAAAATTGTGATGAATATACAGACCATTCACTGCTGGGATCTCTGCAACTCAAACAAGTCACCCTGGGGATACCGGGATATGATGAAGGGTATGCTGGGCAAATATGGCTTCCAGGTGGAACATACTGCTGATCCCGAAATAAGAGAGCACCTGGCAAATATGCTGATGGTTCGTATGGGAGAAAATGTTTCCCGGGAAAGCAAAGAGGCTTTCCTGACTCACTGTACCTCATCTAATCGGATGTTTTAAGAAGTGGAAGCAGGCTTTTTAGTTATTACTTTGTTCTGTTATATGGGGGAAGAATTAACCGTAGCCAAGGTGTGCTGGCCTGGCCAGGTTCGTTTATCTTCAACAATCCTTCCGTCACCTTTCTAGCATTACCGGCAATCAATTGAAATGAATTACAGTATTCCTTCTTTGTTAATTTTTGGTACATACCTCAAATCGTAGTTGCAACATGGATTCAACTTTTTTACTTCTTACCTGGCTCAGGTCAGCTTTCCTTAAAAAAAATGCTTCTGCTATGCTTTATATTAAGACTGATAGCACTTCATTGACCAGCAGGCAAACCTGCAGGTAGAGAAGTGCTATTTTCATTATCTAAACTCAGCCTGGACAAGCCAGAACCATTAGATTTTTCAGTGTCGCCGTGCAAAGTTACAACATTTTGCCATTTCTGTCACAAGAGTTGAAAAGCAAGAGCCTGATACACTGCTCCAGGATGCTTGATTTCTAAATATTATAAGCCCCCTTTCGGCTTAAGATAATAGAAAGGTTCTGGATGAAAATGATTTATAAAATTTATAAAAAAGATTTTAATATTTAAAAGGAATTGGCTTTTCGGCGTCGAATATATGTAAAA
>SL_8KL_010_SEDDRAFT_10004341_pt1:0-10000 | contig 11431 bp, 8 predicted proteins | sample SodLakKL_010_SED_4_FD_11160 | JGI IMG/M metagenome (IMG submission 11160) | reverse complement strand
CCGCGGCTCAGCCGGGTTCCTGCCCGAAGGGCGAGGCTTTCGGCGAGTGCACCGCTGTAGTTGCGCAGCCGACTGCCGCGCGAAGTACTGAAGGTACCACGCTGGTGTCGTGCTGTCCATCCGGCGGCCGTGGGCGTCGGGGCGAGATCGCCTCCGGGTCGGACCCGAACTGCGGGCCGTGGCCTGCCGTGTGGAGCGCGAGAAGCTACCTCACGCCGCTGTGAGCTGTCAACCTCGTGGCGGTGATGATGCTGTGTGCCACCGAGGTGGCCGAGACCGGCTCAAAGATGCTGCCGGCCTGCGGTGGGCGCAACGTACGGGGCGGCCTCGCCCCAAGCGAATCCACCCCCAAGGCGCGTGCGTTCAACGCACGCGTGTGTGCGCGGCCCTGGGCTCATCCTCCCCCCGACCCGATGATCACCCCGGCGCGCGCGGTGACCGCCGGTAGGCGCTCACGCTGGGCGCACCGCGCAGGTGGAAGCGCCATGGCATCTCAGCTGCGGCACTGACCCCGACCCTCGGGCCGGCGAGCACGTCCCCCGCGCCCGGACGCCAGCCGTCATCGAGCAACCGGAGGGGCCCCCTGGCCTCCAGCAGGCTCCGGTGGTCGAACCGGGGCCCGTCGATGTCCAGACCGGCGGTCAGGCAACCGGGCCCCCGGAGCAGTTCCGCATCCCGCCGCACCTTCGGCCGACGACGTCGCACCACCTCGACGCCCTGCAGCACCGCAGCGGCTCTGACCAGCACCGCAGCCCCCACGCCCTCGGGTTCGACCCCGATGTTCAGGCACCAGTGCACGCCGTAGGAGCGGTAGACGTAGGCGGTGCCGGGCGCAGCGAACATCGGCTCGGTCCGCGGGGTCCGTCGTCGGTGGCTGTGGCTGGCCGGGTCGTCCTCTCGGTACGCCTCGGTCTCGACGATCCGTGCGATGACCTCGACCCCGTCCAGTTCGCGCACCAGCAGCGTGGCGAGCAGGTCGCGGGCCGCCACCTCGGCCGGCGCCAGGAGCCGTTCCACCGCCACGGGCCAGGGCGGCCCGCCCTGCCAGGCCGCCACCGTCGACCCGGTCATGCGCCCCGGAGCCCGGCGAGCCAGTCCTGGAACCGTGCCAGCTCCCAGGTGTTGGCGACGCGGTCGCGGGGCAACCGGGCCCGCCGCGCCTGCGCGGCCCCGAACCGGGCACGGTCGAGATCAGCGACACCGTGGGCATCGGTGGAGATCACGAAGGTGCACCCCCGCCGCTCCCCCTCGCGGATCACCTCGACCGGGGCGTCCAGCCGTGGCAGTGCCGCGTTGATCTCGATCGCGGTGCCGGCCTCGGCAGCCGCGTCCAGGACCCGTCCCACGTCCAGCTCGATACCGGGTCGGGAGCCGATCATCCGGCCGGTGAGGTGGCCGATCGCCGTCACGCTGGGGTGGCGGATCGCGGCGATGACGCGCTCGGTCTGCTCCTCGACGCTGCGGGAGAAGTAGCTGTGGACCGAGGCCACGAGCCAGTCGAACCCGGCGAGGAACTCGTCGTCGTAGTCCAGGCTGCCGTCCAGTCCGATGTTCAGCTCCGCCCCGTGCAGCAGGGCGATGTCGCCCCGCTCCTGCTCGAGCTCGCGCAGGGCGGAGCGCTGTTCGAGCATCCCCTCACGGGAGACGCCGTTGATACGTAGGTCCTCGGCGTGGTCGGTGATGGCGAGGTACTCCAGCCCACGCTCCGCCGCCGCGGCGACGAGCTCCTCGAGGGGATCGCGGCCGTCACCGGACAGGTCGGTGTGGTCGTGGAGGTCACCACGCAGGTCGGCGACCTCGACCAGGTCGGGCAGCGCCCCGTCGGCGGAGAGCTCCACCTCGCCGTCGTCCTCCCTGGCCTCCGGTGGGACGTAGTCCATCTCCAGGGCGGCGTAGATGTCCTGCTCCGTGGCGGCAGCGACCACCTCGGCGTCCCTGTCGTCGTGGACCCCGGGTCCGGGGTGGGCGTCGTCGCGGTGGACGGCCAGGGCGTACTCGTTGAGGGTCCAGCCGCGGTCGATCGCGCGCTGGCGGAGCCGGATGTTGTGGGCCTTGGAGCCGGTGAAGTACACGAGCGCCGCCCCGAAGCTGGCAGGCGGGACGAGACGCAGGTCGACCTGCACGCCGTCGCGGGTCACCACCGAGGTCTTGGTGTCACCCGAGCCGATCGTGCGCGCGATGTCGTTCATCGCCAGGAAGGCCTCGCGAACCGGGCCGGGGTCGTCGGTGGCAACCAGCACGTCGACGTCGCCGATGTCCTCGCGGAACCGGCGCAGGCTCCCGGCGTAGGCGACCTGCGCCGCGGCGTCGACCGCTGCCAGCTCGGCCACGATGCGCTCCGCCAGCGGCAGGGCCGTGGCGATCGGCACACGCCGGTCCTTGGAGGTCAGCCCGAGCTGCTCGATGCCATCACGCAGGTTCTCGATGGTCTTGGTTCCCATGCCCTCGAGCCCGGCGACCGACCCGTCCTCGAGCCCGGCCACCAGCGCCTCGACCGACCGGATCCCCAGCTCGTCATCGAGTTGCTGCACGGTCTTGGGCCCGAGCCCGGGGACCTCGAGCAGCGCGAGCTTGCTCGCCGGATGCTGCGCCCGCAGCTCCTCCAGCTTGCCGATCCCACCGGTGTCCACGTACTCGCGGATCCGGCCGGCGATGCTCTTGCCGATGCCCTTGACCTTGGCGAGCTCGGTGGCGCTGAGCCCGGCGACGTCCTCGCTGAGGCCCTTCACCGCCCGCTCGGCGTTCTGGTAGGCGCGCACGCGGAAGGCGTTGGGGCTCCCCTCGTCGAGCTCGGTCAGGGTCGCGAGCTCGTCGAGGAGGCGTGCCACCTCGTCGTTGGTGCCTGCCACGTCCGCCCTCCTGCCGCGCCGACGGGCGCGGTCGCTGTCGTCCTACCCCGCCATCGAACCACGGTTCGCCGACGCCGCGGCCCGAGCGCGCTCCAGCTGGGCCACCACCGAGGTGGTGGCGGTGCCGTTCACGCCGTCACGCCGGTCGATCGCCTGCTGCGGGTCGAAGCGCGCGGCCACCCGGGCGTCCAACGCCGGGTGGATCGCGGCGAGCGCCTCCGGGTCCAGGCCATCGAGGTCGACGCCACGCGACTCGGCGAGACGCACCACCTCGCCGACGATCTCGTGGGCGTCGCGGAAGGGCACCCCGCGGGTGACGAGCTCCTCGGCGAGGTCGGTGGCCAGGGCGAACCCGCCCACCGAGGCCGCCGCCAGTCGCTGGCGGTCGAAGGTGAGGCTGGCCACGGTTCCGGTGATGGCGGGCAGGGTGATCCGCAGGGTCGCGACGGCGTCGAAGACCGGTTCCTTGTCCTCCTGCAGGTCCCGGTCGTAGGTCAGCGGCAGGGCCTTGATCGTGGTCAGTAGGCCGACCAGGTCGCCGATCACCCGGCCGGTCTTGCCCCGCACGAGCTCCGCGATGTCGGGGTTGCGCTTCTGGGGCATGATCGACGAGCCGGTCGAGAAGGCGTCACCGACCCGGGCGAAGGCGAACTCCGCGGTAGCCCACAGCACGATCTCCTCCCCCAGCCTCGACAGGGTGACCGCGCAGATCGCGGCGGCGCTGAGCACCTCGAGCGCGAAGTCGCGGGAGGCGACGGCATCCATGGAGTTCTCCGCCACGGTGTCGAAACCGAGGTGGTCGGCGTAGGCCTGCGGGTCGAGCCCGAGCGTCTGGCCCGCCAGCGCCCCCGACGCGAGCGTGGAGGCGTTGAGCCGGGCGCGGGCATCCCGGAACCGGCCGGCGTCGCGGTCCAGCATCCACACGTAGGCCAGCAGGTGGTGGCTGAGCAGGACCGGTTGCCCTCGCTGCAGGTGGGTGTAGCCCGGCGCGTGCCAGCCGAGGTGGGCCTCGGCCTGGTCGACGAAGGCCTGCTGGAGCCCGCCGATCAGCGCCACCACCTCGTCGCAGGCGTCCCGGCACCACAGGCGCAGGTCGCTGGCGATCTGGTCGTTGCGGGAGCGGCCGGCACGCAGCTTGCCCCCGAGCGCCCCGAGCTCCTCGACCAGCCACCGCTCGATGGCCCCGTGGACGTCCTCGTCGGTGTCGAGGAAGACGAAGGCGTCACGCGCGAACAGCTCGGCGCAGCGGTCGATGGCGGTGAGCAGTTGGTCACGCTCATCCTCGTCGAGCACCCCGATGCGGTGCAGCTCGTGGGCGTGGGCGCGGGAGCCGGCCAGGTCCTGGCGCCACAGGTGCCGGTCGAAGCCGGTGGACACCCCGAGCGCCCACGCGGCCTGGTCGGGGCCGGCGGTGAACCGCCCGCCCCACAGCCGGCCGGCGTCGGTGGCGGCGTGGGGTTGGTCCTCGGTCATCGCATCCTCCTGCGCTCACCCGCACGGTAGGCGGGGTGCTGCGCCGGCCGGCGGTGGCCGGGTCCTGACCCCGAGGTGGCCACGTGGACGAGCCGGGGCAGCCAACCGGCCACTCGTGGCCGCATCCGCGCACCGGCGGCCACCCGTGGCCGGTCCGGTGCACCGGGCGATACCGCCGAGCGCCCACCCGCCGGCCCGATCAGACCTCCTCACCCTGGGCCTGGACCTTGGCGGCCCAGGTCTTGAGCGGCAGACCCCACAGCTTGACGAACCCTTCGGCCAGGGTCTGGTCGAACTGGTCCTCGGCGTCGTAGGTGGCCATCTCGTAGGTGTAGAGGCCGTGGGTCTCGCTGCGCCGGCCGACGACGGTGGCCGAGCCCTTGTAGAGCTGGACGCGCACCTCACCGGTGACGTAGCGGTTGGCCTCGTCGATGAAGGCGTCGATCGCCTTCTTCAGCGGCCCCCACCACAGCCCGTTGTAGATCAGCTGGGCGTAGCGGCCCTCCTCGACCCGCTTGTGGTCGGCGAGCTCCTGCTCGAGGCACAGGTCCTCGAGGTCGCGGTGGGCCGTGATGAGCGTGATCGCGCCGGGGCACTCGTAGATCTCGCGGCTCTTGATGCCGACGAGGCGGTCCTCGATCATGTCGATCCGTCCGACCCCGTGGGCGCCGGCCCGGGCATCGATCTCCGCCACCAGCTCCGCCAGCGGCAACCGGCGGCCGTCGAGGGAGACGGGCAGGCCCTGCTCGAAGGCGATGACGACCTCCTCGGGCTCGTCCGGCGCATCCGCCACGCTGACGGTGCGCTCGTAGACGTCCTCGGGCGGGGCGGCCCAGGGGTCCTCGAGGATCCCGCACTCGGCGGTGCGGCCCCAGGCGTTCTCGTCGATCGAGTAGGGGCTCTTCTTCGTCATCGCCGGGATCGGGATCCCCCGCTCGGCGGCGTAGTCGATCGCCGCGTCCCGGGTCAGCGCCCACTCACGGATCGGCGCCATGCCCTCGAGGTCGGGGGCCAGGCACATCGCGCCCACCTCGAAGCGGACCTGGTCGTTGCCCTTGCCCGTGGCGCCGTGGGCGATGCCCTCCGCGCCGGTCTGACGGGCCACCTCGACGAGGTGCTTGACGATCAGCGGCCGGGACAGAGCGGAGACCAGGGGGTACTTGCCCATGTACAGCGCGTTGGCCTTGAGCGCCGGGGCGATGAAGTCGGTGGCGAACTCGGCACGGGCGTCGACCACCACCGATTCCACGGCGCCGCACTCCAAGCCGCGCTGGCGGATCTCCTCGAGATCGTCGATGCCCTGGCCGACGTCGACGGCGCAGGCCACCACCTCGACGTCCTTGTGCTCCTTCATCCACTGGATGGCGACGGAGGTGTCGAGGCCGCCGGAGTAGGCGAGGACGATGCGGGGGGTACTCATGGGAGCTCCTGTGCTGCTGCGCCCGGTCGACACCGGGCGGAACGGGTCATGGTCGGTGGTCACGGATGGTCGTCGTGGTCGTTCGGGCGGTGGTCAGGCCAGCCCAGCGCGCTCGCGCAGGGCGGCCGCCAGGGCCGCACCGGTGGTGCCCTCCTCGGCGACCACCAGGACGGTGTCGTCGCCGGAGACGGTGGCGATGACGTGGTCGAGCTCGGCGAGGTCGATCGCCGAGGCGACGGGGTGCGCGCAGGCCGGCGGGGTCCTGAGGACGGCGAGGTTGCCGCTGGCCGTGACGTGGGTGACGAAGCGCTCGAGGAGGTCGTCGAGGCGCTGGCGGGCCGAGGAGGGGCCGGGGTCGGCCGCGAGGCGGTAGACCAGGGTGCCGTCGGCGCCCCGGACCTTGACCGCGCCGACCTCGCCGAGGTCCCGGCTCACCGTCGCCTCGTGCACCACGAAACCGGCGGCGGCCAGCGCCGCCACGACCTCGACCTGGGAGTGCAGGTCGAGGTCGGTCAGCAGCTGCCGGAGCCGCTGCTGGCGGCGTTCCTTGGTGGTCATCGACGTGGGACCTCGAGGTGGACGGGCGGTCAAAGGGCGGTCAGGGACCGCGCGGTCGGGGGGCTCAGCCGTCGGCGAGCAGGCGCACGAGCAGCGCCTTCTGGGCGTGCAGGCGGTTCTCGGCCTGGTCGAACACCCGGGAGGCCGGCCCGTCGATCACCTCGGCGGCCACCTCCTCACCGCGGTGGGCCGGCAGGCAGTGCAGGAACACGGCGTCGTCGGCGGCGTGGGCGAACAGCTCGGGGGTGACCCGGTAGGGCTGGAACACCTCCAGCCGCGCCTCGGCCTCCGCCTCCTGCCCCATCGAGGCCCACACGTCGGTGTAGACCGCGTGGGCGCCACCCACGGCGGCGACGGCGTCGGTGGTGACGACCACCTCGGTGCCGCTGGCGGCCGCGAGCTGCTCGGCCCGGGCGACGATCGCGCGATCGGGGGCGTAGCCGTCGGGGTGGGCGACGCGGATCTCGACGCCGGCCATCGCTCCGGCCAGCAGCAGCGAGTGCGCGACGTTGTTGCCGTCACCGACGTAGGTCAGGACGCTGCCCGCGAGCTGTCCGCCACGGGCGGCGCGCAGCGTCTGCAGGTCCGCCAGCGCCTGGCAGGGGTGCTCGAGGTCGGTGAGCGCGTTGACGACGGGCACCGAGGCGTTGGCGGCGAGCTCGTCGATGCGGTCCTGCCCGAAGGTGCGGATCACGATCGCGTGGACGAACCGCGACAGCACGGCCGCGGTGTCGGCGATCGTCTCGCCCCGCCCGAGCTGGAGCTCCGCGGAGGACAGCGGGAGCGGGTGCCCGCCGAGCTCGGCCACCGCGACCTCGAAGGACACGCGGGTGCGGGTCGAGGGCTTCTCGAACACCAGCGCCACGGTCCGGCCGGCCAACGCGTCACCGTTGGCCTCGGGCCCCGTGCTGCCTCGGGCGGCCTTCAGCCGGTCGGCGAGGTCGAGCAGGTCGGTGAGCTGCTCGGCGTCGAGGTCGTCGGCGCGCAGGAAGTGCGGGGGGAACTCGGCCACGGGGTCCTCCGGGAGGCGAGGTCAGCGATCGGTGTGGTGGGCGACGACGGCCGCCAGCGCGTCGGCGATGGTCGACACCGCGGCGTCGATCTCCTCGCGCGTGACGGTCAGGGGCGGCGCGAGCCGCAGCACGTCCGGCGCGACGGCGTTGACGACGAGGTGGCGGTCGCGACAGGCGACCTCGACCTCGGCCGCGAGCGGCGCGTCGAGCTCCAGGCCGAGGAGCAGGCCGCGACCACGCACCCCCGCTGCCAGGGGCGCGGACCCGACCAGAGCTTCGAGGCCGGCGACCAACCGTCGACTGCGGGTCGCCGCCCGGTCGAGCAGGCCCTCGTCGCGGATCGTGTCGATGACGGCGATGGCCGCCGCGCAGGTCACCGGGTTGCCACCGAAGGTGGTGGCGTGGTCCCCGGGCTGGAACACCTCGGCCGCAGCTCCCCGGGCGATGCAGGCGCCGATCGGTAGCCCGTTGGCCAGGGCCTTGGCGACCGTGACCACGTCGGGCACGACGTCGGTGCCCTGGAAGGCGAACCAGGGCCCGGTCCGGCCCATCCCCGTCTGCACCTCGTCGACCAGCAGCAGCGCCCCGTGGGCGTCGCAGGCGGCGCGGGCCGCGGCGAGCACCTCGGCCGGCACCGGCCGCACACCCCCCTCGCCCTGGACCACCTCGAGGAGCACCGCGCAGGTCCGGTCGGTGACCGCGGCGGTCAGCGCCTCGGGGTCGTCGTGGGGCACGTGGTCCACGAACCCCGCCAGCGGGGCGAAGGGTTCGTGCTTGGCCGGCTGCCCGGTGGCCTCCAGCGTCGCCAGCGTCCGCCCGTGGAACGAGCCCTCCAGCGCGACCACGCGCACCTTGTCGGGGTGCTGGGACTTGCCGTGCCGCCGCGCCAGCTTGATCGCGGCCTCGTTGGCCGTGGCACCGCACTGGGCGAGGAACACCTTCGCGTCCGCCCAGCCGGTCACCTCGGCGAGCCGCTCCGCCAGGGTCACCGCGGGCTCGGTCAGGAACAGGTTCGAGGTGTGGACCAGCGTGGCCGCCTGCCGGGCCACCGCCGCGGTCACGGCCGGGTGGGCGTGCCCGAGGCTGGTGACCGCCAGCCCCGACAGGAAGTCGAGCCAGGGCTGGTCCTCGGCGTCGAACAGCACCGTGCCCTGCCCCCGCAGGAAGGTCGCCCTCGGGACCCCGTAGGTCGGCATCAGGTGAGCGGCCGCCCGCTCGACCAGCTCCGTCGTCGTCGCCCCGACCGCTCGCGTCGCGGTCACCGCGCACCCCCGGCGGGGCGCGCCATCGCCGCGCCGGAGCGGGCCGCGATCGACGAGGTGACCATGGTGCCGACGCCTTCGTCGGTGAAGATCTCGATCAGCACCGCGTGCAGCACCCGGCCGTCGAGGATGTGGGCCTGCGGCACCCCGTCGCGGATCGCATGGACGATCGAGCGGACCTTGGGCCGCATGCCCTCGTGGAGTTCGTCGGCACCGAGCATCTCGTCGAGCCGGTCCACCCCGACCTCGCTCATCAGCGCCTGCTTCTCCGGATCACCGAAATCGAGGTAGAGGCCGGGTACGTCGGTGAGGTAGACCAGCTTGGAGGCGTGCAGGGCCGCGGCGATCGCCCCGGCTGCGAGGTCGGCGTTGACGTTGCGATCGGCGCCGGTGGCGTCCCGACCGACCGTGGCGACCACCGGAAGGAACCCGTCGGCCAGCAGCTCGTTGAGGTAGCGGGTGTCGACCCGCTCCACCTCGCCGACCAGGCCCAGGTCCTCGCCGTGGGGGCCGACGGCGGGGCGGACCTGCAGCAGGCCCGCGTCGGTCCCGGCGACGCCGACCGCCGGTCCCCCGGCCTCGGTCACCAGCGACACGACCTCGGGGTTGACCTTGCCGAGCAGCGCCATGCGGACCACGTCCATCATGGCGGCGTCGGTCACCCTGAGCCCGCCGACGAACCGGGAGGCGACACCCAGCGAGCCGGCCAGCTCGCTGATCTGGGGTCCGCCGCCGTGCACGATGACCGGCTTGAGCCCCACGAAGTGGAGCAGGGCGACGTCGGCGGCGAAGGAGCGCTTGAGTTGGTCGTCGACCATGGCGTTGCCGCCGTACTTGATGACGACGGTCTGGCCGTGGAACCGGGTGATCCACGGCAGGGCCTCGCGCAGCACCGCGGCCTTCTCCTGGGCCGCCTCGACGCGCTCGGTGGAGACGTGGTCGGCGGTGGTGATGCGCCGACCCCCGATCCTCGGCGCGACCGTCGAGCCGGGCATGGACGGCACGCTCGGGTCGGACACGGTGGGCTCCTGCTCGCTGGTCACGTCGTGTACTCGGCGTTGAAGCGGACGTACTCGGGGGTCAGGTCGCAGGTCAGCATCGTGGCGCGCGCGTGCCCGGTGCCGATGTCGACCCCGATCTCCACCAGCGGCCGGTCCATCGCGACGGCGGCCTGGCCGCGGTCGAAGCTGGTGGCCACGCCGAACCGGCACACGGTGATGCCGGCGCAGGTCACGGTGACCCGTCGTGGGTCGAACGCCACCCCGGCGCTGCCCATCGCCATCAGGATCCGGCCCCAGTTGGGGTCGGCGCCGTGGATCGCGGCCCGCACCAGCAGCGACGTCGCGATCGCCCGTGCCAGGCGCTCCGCCTCGGCCTCGGTCGCCGCATGCTGCACGGTGATCGACGCCACGCGGCTCCCCCCCC
>SL_8KL_010_SEDDRAFT_10004339_pt1 | contig 11432 bp, 12 predicted proteins | sample SodLakKL_010_SED_4_FD_11160 | JGI IMG/M metagenome (IMG submission 11160) | reverse complement strand
ATCGGTGATGTTTGGTATAACCAGGAATTAAGGCTCATAATAAACCTTAGCTAATCTTGAATGGTAAATAGTGAAAGTTCAGTAATGGATTATGAAAAATGAATAACAAATAAGCTAAGTAAATGCCCTGTGTACTTAAAAAAGCAGCTGTAAAAACAGCTGCTATGCATTGATTTTTTCCGCCAGATGACAACTGACGAAATGATCCGGTTCAATTTCACGATACACCGGTATTTTGATTTTACACTTATCTTCCGCATATTTGCATCGGGTGTGAAACTTGCACCCCGAAGGTGGATCGGCGGGGCTGGGCACATCCCCTTTTAAGATTTCTCTTTTCTTTTTTACGGCGGGATCCGATTTCGGTACCGCCGATAACAAAGATTGTGTATAGGGGTGCAACGGCTTTTTAAACAGTTTTTTAGTAGGCGCCTGCTCCGCAAAGGAACCTAGATACATGACCGCCACACGGTCACAAAAATAACGAACCACACTGAGATCATGAGAGATGAAAAGGTAGGTGAGCCCAAGCCGATCTTTTAAATCCGTCATAAACTTTAACATTTGAGCTTGAATCGAAACGTCTAATGCGGCGATAGGCTCATCGGCAACAAGAAATTTCGGTTCTAAGGCTAAAGCCCGGGCAACTCCTATCCGTTGTCGCTGTCCGCCGCTAAATTCATGGGGATATTTTCGAACATTGCTTCCTTCCAGACCGCATAGCTCCAGAAGTTCTTTGGATTTTTCTATGGCCTCTTTTTTATTCTTCACAAGCTTGTGCTTTCGAAGTCCTTCGGATACAATCATTCCCACGTTCATTCTGGGATCTAAACTGGCATAAGGATCCTGAAAAATGATTTGCATTTCCTTTCGAAGCTTTCTGAGGTCATTTTTATTAATTCTCTCACCGGTCTCTGTATTATAAAGAATCTGCTGATCAAATTTCACTAATCCTTCTGTAGGCTCCAACAGGCTCAGAAGGGTTCGTCCCACCGTTGTTTTTCCGCAACCGGACTCCCCTACCAGACCGAAAATTTCTCCTTGCTTTATTTTAAAGGAGACATGATCAACGGCCTTCACATGGCCTACGGTCTTGGAAAATACCCCTTCTTTTATGGGAAAATATTTTTTTAATCCTTCCACTTCCAATAAATGCTCAGCCATCTTAGCCCCCTCCTTCCTGATCATAGAGCCAGCAACGGACTTTATGTCCCGGAGTAATTTCTTTTAACACCGGCATTTTTTCTTTGCAGATTTCCATACAGTGCTTACAGCGGGGATTAAAGGGACATCCCTTTGGCATATTCAACAGACTTGGGACCATTCCTTCTATAGCTTCCAGTTCTTCATCCTCTTCCACCATATCCGGTCGAGACTTGAGCAGTCCCACGCTATAAGGATGTTTCGGATCATGAAACAGCGTTACTACATCGGCTTCTTCAACAATTTTCCCGGCGTACATGACCACTACGTCATCAGCCATTTCCGCAATAACCCCCAGATCATGGGTGATGAACATAATCGACGTGCCCATCTGCTCATTGAGATCCTTCATCAGTTCCAAAACCTGGGCCTGTATCGTTACATCCAAAGCGGTTGTGGGTTCATCGGCAATCATGAACTTCGGATCGCAGCTTAAGGCCATGGCAATCATTACCCGTTGTCGCATTCCTCCGCTTAACTGGTGGGGATATTCCTTGATCACTTTTTCCGCTCTGGGTATGCCCACCATATTTATCAGCTCGATGGACCTCTCCGTGGCTTGCTTTTCACTCAGTCCCCGATGGACTTTTAACATCTCATTCATTTGATTTCCAATGCTATAAACGGGATTTAGTGCGGTCATTGGTTCCTGAAAAATCATTGAAATTTCTGCTCCCCGAATCTTTCTCATTTCTTCATTGGAGAGTTCCAAGAGGTTCTTACCCATAAACTCAATGCGTCCTTCTTCGATTTTTCCATTGGGTTGAGGAACCAATCGCATGATCGAAAGAGCGGTTACACTTTTCCCGCAACCGGATTCTCCTACGACCCCCAGGATTTTCCCCTCTTTAATGGTTAAATCCACGTCATTCACCGCAACTACTTTCCCTTCGGAAGTTTGAAAGCTTGTTTTTATTCCTTCAGCCTTTAAGGTGATTTTTTCCATTGTTGCACCTCCTATTCCTTGAGCTTAGGATCCAAAGCATCTCGAAGTCCGTCTCCCACAAAATTGATGGAAAGCACGGTGAGAAAAATCATTAATCCCGGTGGAATCCATTGCCACCAATAGTTTAGAATGGCAGTTAAGCTTCTCGCTGCTTCCAGCATATTTCCCCAGGTCGGGGTAGGGGGACTTACTCCGAGTCCGATAAAACTCAGTCCCGCTTCAATCAGAATTGCGGATGCAATGGTCAAGGTGGAGTATACAATTATGGGAGCCATAACATTGGGAATCAGATGAACACGAATGATCTCTAAATTTTCCAACCCCAAGGCCCTGGAAGCCTCCACAAATTCCTGTTCTTTCAAAGACAGAATTTCCGCCCGTACCACACGGGCGATCAGTGTCCAGTTAATCAGCCCGATAATGAGCATGGTATTAAATACAGTTGGTCCAAAGGCTGCAGAAGCCACAGCGGCAATAATGAAAAAAGGGAAACTCATAACAATATCCACAAGGCGCATGATCACACCGTCTCTGATGCCGCCGTAAAACCCTGCAATAGAGCCGAGAACCACCCCGATAAACGTTGCTACGGAAGTAGCTACAATACCAACGGCTAGTGATATTCTTCCTCCGTAAAGCACCCGCGTGAGAATATCCCTTCCGGTACTGTCAAAACCTAAATAATTATTGCCTTGTGGCCCCTGATTACGCATCATCATCTGCTGTTCATGTACTTCATAGTCCGTCAGCATCGGTCCAAACACCGCAGCCAATGTGATAACTCCAATCAAGATCAGCCCCAATACCGCCAACTTGTTTTTCACAAAACGTCGCCTGGCTATCGCCCAAGGTGATAAACCTTCTACTTTTCTATTCTTCATCGATTGTCCCCTCCCTTACAGGTGCTTCTATTTGTCTAATCGTATTTGATTCTCGGATCGATCCATGCATACAGTATATCGGCTAAGAGATTAGCGAATACGATTATAATGGCCAACATCATTGTAATTCCCATCAACAGCGGATAATCATCGTTTTGAATGGCTTCAATCATAAGGGTTCCCATTCCCGGCCATGAAAAGACGGTTTCCGTTAATACCGCTCCCGATACAAGAGATGGCAACATCATTGTCAATACCGTTACAACCGGTATTAAGGCATTTTTTAGTGCATGCTTGTAAATGACTACCTTTTCTTTTATACCCTTGGATCTGGCGGTTCGTATATAATCCTGCTTTATCACTTCCAGCATGCTTGAACGGGTATAACGCATTAAACTGGCCAAGCTGAGAAGGGACAGGACGATAACCGGCAATACCAGGTGATGGGCGCGATGAAGGAGCATCCGAAATCCTTCATAATCCGCACCGGCGCCGGTACCTGCAATGGGGAACCATCCCAGTTCAAAGGCCAGATACCGTATCATCAGTAAGCCGAAGAAAAATGCCGGAATCGACAGGCCGATAAAAGCGAATATGGTTACGATATAATCCAAAACTGAGTATTGCTTAGTAGAAGAAAGGATCCCCAGGGGTATGGCTATAATCACGGAAAAAATCAGGGCAAAACCGCCTAGCAAAAGTGTATTCGGCAACCGATTGAGCATAATCGTAGAAACCGGAGCACTATAGTTTGTTGAATACCCCAAATCAAAACGCACGGTTCTTCCCAGCCAACGGACGTAACGTACCGGTAAGGGGTCAAAGTACCCCATGGCTTCCAATCTTTCTTCTATTAAGTCCGGTGGAACATTTGGGTCAATCATATCCGAGTAAGGGTTCCCGGGCATAGCTTCGATGAGTGCAAAAATCACCATCGAAACCCCGATGAGAATGGGAATAAGAATTAAAATTCTTCGAATCAGATATTTTTTCATAGCAACTCCCCTCCATAATCATCAATCGGCTTATTAAAGATAATTGATCGTCCGAAGACGATCAATTATCAAAGCTTTATTGATACTTCTATTCATCCAGATACCATTCATGAACGTTATGATAATCGGTGAAGGGGTGGAATTGATGACCTTGGAATTCAGGTCGATAGGCTCTTCCTTCAATCATGTGATATAAGGGAAGTCCCGGAACTTTTTCATTCATTAATTCTCCCCATTCCTGATAAATCGGTTGTCGTTCCTCTTCTTCAATATATCGGGTACCTTCTTCGATCAACTCGTCATTTCGTTCATCGACAAATCCCGGTTGATTAAAGCCTCCGGGGAAGTCCTGGTCGGAGTGCCAAATTCCGTACGGATTCGGATCCGGTACTAAGGACCAGCCCATCAGAGCCAACTCAAAGTCCCGCTCATCCACATAATTAGATGCTAAAGTATCAAAATCCATGCTTCTTAATTCAACGTCTATACCTACTTCTGAGAAGTTTTCCTGCCAGATTAAAGCAGATTCTTCCCGTGGAACATTTCCTGTAGGGTACTTCAGTGTAAATTCCACAGGATCTCCATTTTCATCATACATGGTTCCGTCTTCATAGCTCCATCCGGCTTCTTCAAATTTTGCAATGGCATTTTCAATGGCCTCTTCCCGATCGTCGTCTTCTCCGTCTCCATAGGTGTTAAGATCCGTCATGTCGGGATAGGCCCAGGAGAATGGTGCTAAGGGTGCATGGGCCACTTCTCCGAAACCTTCCAGAATGTATTCGACGAACCCTGCCCGATCCAATGTATAGGCAACACCTTGACGAACATTGACATCATCAAAGGGTTCGATACGGTTATTCATAATCATATGCTGATAACCGTCAGTGATGACCTCTTCAACCACGATACCCTGATCTTCAAAGAATGCTACTTGATCCTGGGACATCTCGGATACGTCCATAAAATCCAGATCCCCCGTGGCGAGTCGGGCCTGTGCCGTGTCTTGACCGGTAACTTCCAGTGTAATACCGTCAAGTAATGGACTGCCTCGATGATAGTCTTCGTTTCTTACCAGTCGGACGTATTCGTCCCGGGCAAACTCCTCCATCTTAAATGGTCCTGTGCCTATAGGGTTTTCCAACAAGTCATTTCTCTCCGCAGCCCCTCCGACGTCCACATCTTCCCATATATGAGCTGGGGAAAGCATAAAGGCTCCTACATCTCCGAGGGCCGGAGCGTAAACTTCCTGTAAAGTGATTTCCAACTCACGGTCGTTTATTACATTTATTCCGCTTATTTCATCGGCTTCACCGTCACGATAGGCTTCCACCCCTTCAATTCGTTGGATATTAGGGAACCTTACACCGGTATAGTCAGGATCCGCAACAAATTCATAGGAATGAACCACATCATCCATGGTGAAAGGCTCTCCGTCATGCCAGTAAATGTCATCTCTTAAGGTAAACTTCATTGTTAAATTGTCATCGGACATTTCAAAGTCCTCTGCCAGGTTAGGAACATATTCTTCTTCAAAGGGATCGTAACTTAACAATCCGTCAAATACAATATCAATGGTCATTGCATCATATGCGTCGGTGTAAAGCTGAGGATGAAAGGTTCCCGCCGGTGAGGACCATATTCCCCGGGTAACGGTTCCTCCCTCTGTAGGTTCATCGTTCTCGTCTACCGGATCGTCGTTCTCGTCATTAATCTCTGTAGGATCATCAAGGTCCTCTGGATCCTCACATCCCGCCAATCCGATTGTTAAAATCATTACAATCGCCAATACAATTACTCCATACTTTTTAAATCTCATGTCTCCTACCTCCTTTTTTTTTCTTTTTTCTCTCTTTTTTCCTTGTTTCTCTCTTCTTCCCTGGATCGGTTTCTCTTTCCATGTCCTGTAAACCATAGACAGGACACGCTAAGAAGCCCCGGACAACAGTTCCTACCTGTTGTCTTAATTATATAAAGTGGGGTTTTCAGTGTCAATATAGTTTGCATAAGAGTTATTTATGGGGCCACATGTGGTATGTTAATATAATAACACTACCCAATATCTTGAAAATATAGAAAAACTTTTTTTTGAAATTAAGAAAAATTGTTAATTGTTGCATAATGTAAAAAGCACAACAAAATAATAGGAAATAAAAAAACCACGATACCGAAAGGATCTTCGATATCATGGTCTCGTATTCCTATTATCAGAACTGAAGGGGACTTAAATTCCGATAGGTTTCTTTTGCTTTTTATTTTATGCAAATTCCCGATTTAGGATGGTTGCAGTTTTTCGAACGACTTCCGCAGCAACCCCTGCACAACGGCTGGATCTTTCAGGAGATCCGAAAGCGACATCTTCTTTTTGGATAAACTTTGACACGGAATCATAACATAATGTGGATTCTGCTATAGTAACTTCGTGATCAGGGAAATCCGGATTATAAACCGGCAATTCTGCAGTTTTATACCAGTCAAAAAGTTCTTTTACCAATGCATTTTGCTTATCACCGGCAACCAAACCGATAAAACCTGCCGCTACTGCCAAGGTTCCGCATAAAGAGGCTTCTAAAGCAAACCCTCCTGCAAATGAACGGTACATCATCGTTGGGATTTGATTGTAAGGATATCCTACTTCTTCCGCTAAATAGCCGAAAAGACCTTCGGCTGTACCGACCCCTCATCCGCCTTTTTCTTTATAATACTTATATGCTCTTTCCGCTGCTTTGTCCGGGTCCATTCGCGCATAGGCAACGGGATAACCAACCTGTTCCGGATCTAATCCCATTTCTTTAGTGGCTTCTGCAACTTCCTCTTCACTACATCCTATAAGAACACTGCTCATACCTCCAAGTAAGGTAGCTCCTGCTAATGTGGTTCCCATTCCTTTTAAGAAATCTTTTCGGCTTATGTTTTTCTTTTCATTATTCATTGTCATCCTCCTTTTTATCTTAGGACTATCCGCTATACACGATCTGATATATTATATATTGCAGTCACCTTGTTAATTATTTATTAATATCATTATATCGAATATAACCCCAAAGATAAAATAAGACTTTAGCATGGTTCATAAGTATCACTTATATTGGTTTTTTCGATTCTATTTCCATAGCATCTTAAATATTCATTCTCTTTGATTCCATTAAACCCGGATCCACGCATTCTTCATAACCGGTATGCTCCTCCCACATCATGTCCAATCCCATCCTTTACAAGTTTTCCCGGAATCATTTTCGGACGGGTGCAGAAGCGACTTTTGAATTTTTTATTATCCCCTTTTACTTTCCCGGCGGCCACGACCAGCACCGGAGACCCTTGCACCATAAATGACAGGGTTTTTGCAATTTGTTTGGCTTTGCATCCCAGGGCCTCTGCTTCCATATCCACTGTTGCGCTGGAAGTATTTGAAACCTTAATTCGGTCCTGTAAACCCTTTTCGCTAAAATAGTTTTTTACTTTTTCAAAAGACATTATGTCCCCTCCTAAGTGTTTATTATACTTGTGAACTCTAAATAATATGCCTTTTTTTGTAAGTATCCCTCTTTCCGTCTAATCGGTAAGCTGAATAGGATGAAGAAACCCTATTGATATTTGCTGAACTATTGATGCAAGTTTCTCCGCAAGAGGGGATAGTGGTCGATGATACCCATCAGGTATATTTGCTTTCAGAAAAAATTACTGATAAGCTTATCGATTTACTTGAGTAAACCCATAAACATATTTACTGCAGTCTCTATTATGTCGTCAGGAAAATCGTATTCTTCAGTATGAATTTCCGGATGATCTTCTCCGTTACCGATAAAAAACAGAGCCCCTTTGGTTTTTTCCAGATAATAGCCAAAGTCTTCGGATCCCCGCATGGCTTCCTTCAGCTCAATTACGGTTAATCCCTTTTCTTTGGCAACCCGCCTTACTTTATCCACACTTTTTTTATTATTAGATGTAACGGGAAAGCGGTCTTCATAGGAAATTTTTACGTCCAGTCCGTCGGCGGCTCCTTCAATGCCGGCCTTTTTTTCCACCGCCCGTAATAAACGCTCCAGCTCCGCCTCTATTTCTCCCCTTAAGGTAACTAACAGTTTCCCTTCCGACGCAGCGATTCCAAATGCCTCTTCACCAACATCTACACCCACCACAGTACTTAGTAGCATTCCTTGACTGCCGGCTTCCTTTGTTGCCTTTTCTAGTCCCGTAATCACTCTTGCAATGGCATAGGCCGGATTTTTTCCGAATTCCGGCTGACTGGCATGGGTCGGCGAACCTTTCATTTCAATTACCATTCCCACGGATCCGAAGTTGGAAGTTCCGTCAATTACTTGAATGGCATGTCTTGGGGCGCCGCTTCTATTATGAAACGCATAAATTTCATCAATTTCCTCTTCATCAATAATTTCTCTGCACTCCGCCGCACCCTTGGCAATTTCCTCCCCATGTTGGAAAAGAAAGAACACATTTTGGTCCGCTCCCTGTTGGTCCACCTCCATGGCCAATGCCACTAAGACTGCAGAATGTCCATCGTGCCCGCATTTATGAGCCACTCCGGGATTTTTAGATCCATAGGACAGTTCTATTCCCTCCTCCACTTTAATCGCGTCAAAGTCCGCTCGAAAAGCGATATTTTTGTATTCTTTACCCTTTTGATATGCCGCATAAAACCACTGTCCCCGATCCTGAATCACAAGATTCGTATGCTCCTTTAAAAAGGTAATCAAGGTTTTCTTTGTCCATTTTTCCTCCATCGACAACTCCGGATGCTGGTGCAATAGGTGACGTAATTCGATGACCTTTTGCAGATTTTTCTTATTCATGGCTCATAACTCCTTTTTTATTAGTTTTAATCCGCCTTGGGAATTCCGATATCGTGCAGTATTGCGGCAATTGCCATTAATTCTTGCTCCTGATCGGCTAGATTCTCCTCCGCCATAATTACTTCAGCATTATTCAATACCCTCAAGGTGTGTTCAATGCTTTGAGGTCGATCCTTGTATACCTGCTTCATTTCTACGATCACTTTTTGTTTATCCATTCCATACCCTCCAACCAAGTTCAGTGATGTTTATCTTTTGAGTACGTCTACATTATATTAATTCTTCATCAGATGCTCTAAGTCCTCTTATTTTATCAAATATATTCAGCTATTTTTTAGTTGATATTTTTTTCCTTTGAATGACTCATAATACTTTCCAACGGACTCCGTCCAAAGACGGAGTTTAAAACACCCTCTAGGATGACTTAAAAGAAGTCCTTAGACGGTTATTTCACTTTAGCATCCATACTATAATATAGACAAGATCAAAGGCTACATAAAATATAAAAAAAGGAGCGATTACATTGGAAAACATTTTAGAAATGAACGGATTTGAAACCATTACCACCAAAATTGAACAGATAAAGGAGGGAGAACAAATGGAGAAAACTTTACAAGCGCAAAATGAAACCTTTAACGTAACCATAGATAAAGCAAATAACCGAAAACTTACGTTAATCTTTAACAAAGCCCATGATAAAGTAGCACAGATCTTAAATCATAGAGAAGTGGAAAAAGATATCCAAAAAGCGAAGGAGACCTTCTACTATGGAAACTTCTTCGGATAAAATATTAAAGCTATATAAAAACTTAATCATGAGAAGTAAAAGATAACCGCCTAAAGCTCCATCGAATGATGTGAACTTGAGGCGGTCTTTTCATGAAAAAATGTTAATACAATTTGTTGCCTTAAGCTTAAACCCTTACGAACCGAACCTCCGGGTTCACTCTAATATCATTTTTCACTTTACCCAGGGCTTGATCCAGATCCTCGATTAGATCCTCCGCGTCTTCAATTCCAATGGATAAACAAACCTGTTCATCGTAGGTTTCCACCGCTTCCCGCTTTTCTTTGGTCATATCGAAATGACTCATTAGATGTAGAAAAACACATCCACGGGTACTTTGTGATGGGGAACATATTAAGACTCCTTTCAAATTAGGACATATCTGTTCACATCTTCCACATCCGATACAGCGTTCTTTATCAATAGTCATTTCTCGTACTTTGAACTTATGAACCCTTGCGGTTAAGCTACTGTCAATTCAGTGTGGACAAATTTTGTGCCATAGTTCTTCTCTGAAAAGCAATGAGATGCATGCTGCAAGGAGAACTAGAAAAGCGATCAGATAAATCTGAAGTTCAAATCGCTGGGTTTCCAATCGTATCACCGTACCCATGGGACATACCCACCCGCAGTATAGCCTTCCAAAGAACAGACTGACCAGGATTCCGAGCCCTAAAAGAATGATCCAGGCCTGAAATCTTCCTTGCAGAACCAGAATTGTAAATAACAATAAAAAAAACCTTGCACAACTCCTCTTGTCCCGGTTTTATTCATGACCTCTCCCCTTACTTTTCACATATTCTCACCTCCTATTTATCATTCATCGTAATATAAAAATCTTGCCACAGACATTATGTATTATCCAAACCCGACCTTGATTACTTCGGAGAAGTCATCATTTTCTCCGATCATAAGCATTTTCCCTCTTCTCTGTTTTCAATGAAAAACACTGTGATTCTATACATTTGGGAAACTGCTATTCTACGATTTTGCAAATTGAAGCCGGAATTCTTAAAAAATCTGATGGGCCTTCTCTCCAACAAGGTCTGGACGATGAGCAACAAGTTTCGAATCCTTTCTTATGACCGTTTAAAACAACGGATAGCCTCTTATCTTATGGATCAATTCCGATATCATAAAGATCAATTCACTCTTTTGCAACCGGAAAAGCTTGAGGGTCTGATATAGTATAACGGTAATCTACGACTTAAAAAGACGAACCAAAGGGGAAGTCGATTTTTGTGCGATTATGGCACAAGAAATCGACCTCCCCTTTTTCATTCTCTGTTGTTCCCCGTTCTTCTTTCTTGTTTCCCTTTTATTTTTTTATTTCTTCTTTGAAGTTTTTAGGTTTAGTAAATGAGGAAATCTTTATGTCTTGTAAAGTCTGAGGCATGATTGCCTGAAATACTAATGCAGGGTGGTTTCCGCCGGAGGTTACCATAACATGTTCGGGATCCGCTATATCATAACCCATCCAAACGACGATTACCGGCTCCGTAGTATATCCCACAAACTATACATCATTGATCCTTCAAATTTCCCCAAAAACTTCAGAAAATGGCAATTGGGTCATTGGATCCTTACACAGCAACTGGTAAAGAATCTTTTCCTTAGAAAGCGTGAGACAATTTTTTCTTTGACACAAAAACCTCCGTCCCCTTTGTGTTACGTCAGAAAGCGTGAGACAATTTTTTCTTTGACACAAAAACCTCCGTCCCCTTTGTGTTATTTTAGGTTGGGAGTGGCTCCTCAGCAGAACTCGGCTTTTTACTTTTTTCCTGATGCATTTTGGAATTACCTTCGAAAATC
>SL_8KL_010_SEDDRAFT_10004338_pt1 | contig 11433 bp, 14 predicted proteins | sample SodLakKL_010_SED_4_FD_11160 | JGI IMG/M metagenome (IMG submission 11160) | reverse complement strand
CGCGCATCGTGGTGCTGGACACGCTCACGGACACCGCGCAGGAGGCGTATGCGGTGCGGGAATTCCTGGGCACGGAGGCGCGCTTCGTGCTGGTCACGTCGGCCTCGCACAGGCGGCGCTCGGTGCGGCACTTCGAGCGCGCGGGGCTTTCACCCATTGCCTCGCCGACGCACTACTTGACGGGGGGCGACGGCCCGGACCGGCTTCGGTACTGGGTGCCATCGGCCGGCAACCTGCGCAAGACCGAGCGGGCCGTGCACGAGAACCTGGGACTGCTGGCGCTGGAACTCGATCACCGGGGACGGTAGAGAGTTGGGGTCTGCGCCGCAGGTGAACGGGGGTTGGGTTGCGGCCCGGGCGTTGGGTGCGCCTGCGGTGCGGTCAACTTTGCGTTCGAACGAAACGGCGCGCGTCTTTAAGCAACAGAATCCGTTGCCGATCTTGCAGGGGCGTGGGCTCGAAGCCGAAACGGCGATAAAACGCATCGGCCTCAGCATCGATCGGGTGCGTCAGCAGCGCCCGGATTCCGGCCTGTTCCGCGACGGCGACCGTACGCATGATGGCGTCCTGAAGCAGGCTGTAACCCAGGCCCTGCTTCTGGTAGTCCAGGTCAACAGCCAGTCTCGCCAGGATGACCAGTGGGATCGGGTACCGCCCCATTCCGCGCCGAACCCGCTCGGGGGCTTCCAGCGTGTCAATCTGTCCTACCGTCAGACTGTAGTACCCGGCGACGCGATCCGAATCGCAGGCAACGAAGGTTCTCGCCGAACCGCTGCCTTGGGCCTGCAGCGCATGTTGTAGCAGCCAGGCCGTGAGCGCGGGTTTGCCGCAGTCAAATTTTTCCAGCCGGTGGGATGCATCCAGCGCCTGCGGCGCCGAGAACCTCATTTGCTGGGCCACACCGGTTGGCGAGAAAACAGATCCGCCAACCCCGGGTTTACCGTCTCGGGGCGATCGAGCATTTTCAGGAGGGCCTGGTACTGACTGCCAGAAACCATGAACAAGCGTTGATCGAGCAAGGTCTGTTCGGCAGCCTGATAGGCGGCGTCGAGAATGAAGTCCGTCAGCGACTTGTGGGCCACTTCGGCAGCACGGCGCAGCACTGTCTCCTGCTCGGGGGTTGCGCGCAGGCCAAGACGGGCGGAGCGATGCGTGGTGTTGGCAGCGGGCATGGCGGGACTCCATCGGGTGTACGAATGCCGCCATGTTAGTACAAAAGACGCATGCCGGTCCAAGGTCCGTTTCGAAAGGCCCCCAAGGTGGATGACCGAATTTGCGGATCACGTTCGTCTCTGACCGCCTCCTCGAGGTGCTGCCGGACGCACGACTGCTGGTGAGTGTCGCGAGCCGGGATGCCAGCCGTCTGCCGGTGGCGCTGGGCTATGCGCAGGCGGCGCAGGCACTCGGCGTGCGTCCCGCGCACATCGTGGTGCTGGACACCCCGGTCGACACTGTGCAGGAGGCCTACGCGGTGCGGGACGTGCTCGCGGACGGCGAGCGCTTCTTCCGGGTGACGTCGGCCTCGCATAGGCGGCGTGCGGTGCGCCACTTCGAGCGCGCGGGACTGGAACCGACTCCGGCGCCGACGGGATTCAAGACCGGCAGCGAGCGGGTGCGGACGCCGGCGTACTGGGTGCCGTCGGCCGGCCACCTGCGCAAGACGGAGCGGGTGGTCTTGTAGGAGCGTGCCTCGCACGCGAATGGGCATTGGTTTAGGCCCGGGCGTTCGGCGCGCCTCAGACGTTCGGGGTCAGGGCTCGTCTGCAAGGTGCGCGATGGGCGTGGGTGTTGCGCGTCGTTCAGAGCTTCGCGGCCACCTCGCGGGCGAAGGTGCGGAAGTCGTCGAGGTGGCGCGAGCATACGGCGTGGACGATGTCCCAGTTGATGCGCTCATAGTTGTGCACGGCGATGTTGCGAAAGCCGACGGCCTTTTTCAGCCGATCCGCGAGGGCGCCATCGACCACTTTGCCTTCGGCGAGGCGGTCGAAGGTTTCGCCCATGGTGCCGGGTGGTGGCAGGTCGAGTGCGGTGATCAAGTGAGCACCGATGTCGACGCATTGTTGGACAGCGCGGGACAGGTTCAGGGCGATGATGTCCTGGCTATCCGGGTCCCGGGCGAGGGCGCCGGCGTGCTCGGGGCAGCGGTCTGCGACGCGGTTTACGCAGTAGCGCAGGGTCTCGAGCTTCTGTTCGATTACGCGTCGATCCATGTCTGCCTCCGTTCGGCGAGGATACGGTCGCGGTAGGGGACGAAGTCGGCTTGGTCGAGCAGGTGGCGGGTGAGCCAACGGGCGTGGACTTCGTCGCTGCCCTTGAGCCGAATGCCGGTAGTGAGAATCTGCCCGAGCAGGGGCTCACCGGCTTGCGTGAGATCCACCAGGTCCACGGGGCGGCCCGTGGCGGAGGCCAATTGCTCGATGAGTGCAATCCGGGCTTCGGCGGGAAGCGGCGAGCCGGTACTGACCGCCAGATCGATGTCGCTGTGCGGCTGGGCGGCATCGCGTGCGAGCGACCCGAACAGGATGATGAGCTCGAACTCGGCGTGGTGCTGCAACACGCTTCGGATGCGCGCCATTTCGCTGTCTGCCTTCATGCGCCTGAGTCTAGCAGTTGTCGCACGGCGCAGGGTTACGCACAGGCGGCGCAGGCGCTGGGGGTGGATCCCGCGCGCATCGGGGTGCTGGGGACACGCCGGTCGATGTCGCGCAGGCGGCGTTCGCGAGCGGGGCTCGCTGCTCCGGGGAGGGTCGCGAGCGGGTTCGCCTACAGGAGGCGGCGCAGGGTCAACTGGGTATTCGATGTCGCTATCCGGGCAGGTCAGACAAATACTCCTCCGGGGTGATGGCCGGTACTGGGGAGTCCCGGAAGTCGCGCACGTTTCGGGTGACGACGACATCACAGCCGGCTGACTCGGCAGCGGCCGCTACAACCGCGTCTTCGAAATCGGGCCAGCCGAGCGTGTGAGCCCGCATCAGCTCGGCCTTGCCAACGGTCGCGACGTTAAACCAGTCCAGCAGCCATCCAATGACCTTGGAGGCCGTCGCCTGATCCTGATAGCGGCTCACGATGAAGTGGATGGTCGTCATCGCATGGGCGGGTAAGGCTGCAGCGATCTGCCGGCGGACGATTCGATCCAGAACGGTCGCTGAGGCCTGGTAATGGGGTTGCCGCTTCTGGATAACATCCAGAACGATGTTGGTATCCAGCAGAATCATCGATGCTTGGATTCCAGGTGCCGTCGATATTCCGCCTTGGCATCAACATCCGCTGGCACCAGGGCCGTCAGGAACTCGACCTCTGGCGAAAGGGCCTGCGGTTCCCGCGAACGCATCCGACGGAGGTAGCGATCGATCACCTCGGTGACCGTGAGGCCATGGGCCCTGGCATACGCCTTGGCGAACTCCACGTCTTGCTTGGGCAGGCGCACAGTCAGTTTGGTGCTTTTGTCTTCCATGTGGGGCTTCCTCGGGTACGGCTGGTTCCGCAAAATTGTACGGCAGGTGGTGCGGTCGTGCACCCGGACTGTCCACCAAGGCAATGCTGGAGCGTGCCTTGTGCGCGAATGGGGGTGGGTCTGAGGCCGGGCGTTGGGGGCGCCCGCTGCGCGGGCGTTCGCTTGCAGGCAAGCGCCTACAGGGGGGCTGGGGTGGTTTTGTAGGAGCGTGCCTCGCACGCGAATCGGCGTTGGGGAGGCCCTTGCGGTTGTCGCGCCTTCGGCGCGGTCGTGAGCGAGGCTCGCCTACGGGGGCGCACCCGACTTGGCCTTCCATGCGCCGCTGAATCGCCTCGGGAGATGTCCACTGACCTCGAATGGCATCCATTACAGCGCCAATCGTTGACGCCTAAACGCGAGTTCCTTACGCTGAGGTAAGGAACACCGAATGAGTAAGGCCATTGGAATGACTACAGCCACTCTCACCAGCAAAGGGCAGATCACCATCCCCAAGGAAATCCGGGAGCAACTGCTGCTGCACGCAGGTGACAAGATCAACTTCAGTCTGACCGAGGCTGGCGATGTCCTCCTCAGGCCGGTGACGCGTCGGGTCGATGAGGTCTTCGGGCGGCTCAGAAAGCCGGGACAGCCGGCGCTGACCCCGGCGGAGATGGACGCTGCGATTCATCAGCGGATGAAAAAAAGCGCGACATGAAAGCGATCGACACCAACATTTTGGTGCGCTTTCTGGTGAATGATGATCCGGCACAAGGGCAGCAGGTGCGGCAGCTTTTCTCGGGCGCTGAGCGGCAACGCTCGACCTATTTTGTGCCCCTCCTCGTCGTGCTGGAGAGCATCTGGGTACTGGCGTCCGCCTACCAGGTAGGGCGCAACGAGCTGATTGAGGTATTCAGCGATTTGTTGTTATTGCCCGTTCTCGAATTCGAACAGCGCGAAGCCGTGCAGGCGATGCTGCAGACGGCTGGGAACGACCCGCCGGATTTGCCTGATCTCCTGATTGCGAAAAGTGCGCTGCGGAACGGTTGTGACGGCATTGTGACCTTCGACAAAAAGGCCGCGCGAAGCGATGCCTTCGAGTTGTTGGCACCCTGATCGACGACCCATGCGTATTCCGCGGAAGTTGGCCACCCATTCCGCGTGAAGCGGTCGGTGGATTCCACGCGAAGCCGGCCACTCTTTCCGGAAATGCCGGCCACCCGGGCATCGGAGTGCAGTGACGCGGGTTGGCATGGGTACGGGAACCGGGTCCTCGGGTCAGGCCGTCGGGCCGACACGGCGCCGGTGGCGCACGGCTATGCCGCGCCCGCGCAGGCACTGCGCAAGACGGCGCGGGCGGTGTAAGAATACGCGGGATTGTGGGCGTGGTCCCTGGACCACCGGGGCCTGAGGCGCGGGCAGGGGTGGCAGGAGCGGCTTCCGGGCCGCGACTCCGGGTGCGCCGTCGCGGCGTGTCCGGGGCCAATCGCGGCCGCAGGCGCACGCCGCTGCCGCCAGACCGACCGGAAGAGGAACGGGATGCGCGAACTCGACGCACTGATGGCCGAAATTCGGGCGATCTACGGGGACGGCCCGGTGCCGCTGCACCGGCCGGTGTTTGCAGGCGACGAACGCCGGTTCCTGGTGGAGTGTGTCGATTCGACCTTCGTGTCCTCGGTGGGCCCGATGGTCGACGCGTTCGAGGCGCAAGTGGCAGCCTTCACCGGTGCGCGGTTCGCGGTGGCGACCGTGAATGGCACGGCAGCGCTGCACATGGCGCTGCAGCTTGCCGGCGTCGCGTCGGAGGAGGAGGTGATCACCCAGCCGCTGACCTTCATCGCCACCTGCAATGCCGTGCGCTACGGTGGCGCGTGGCCTGTGTTCGTGGACGTGGACCGGGACACGCTGGGCCTGAGCCCGGCGGCGTTGCGCGCGTTTCTCGAACGCCACGCCGAGCGGCGCGAGGACGGCTGCTACAACCGGACGACCGGGCGCCGGCTGGCGGCCTGCCTTCCGGTGCACAGCTTCGGGCACCCCTGCCGGATCGCGGAAATCGCGGCGGTCTGCGCGGAATACGGCATCCCGGTCGTGGAGGACGCGGCGGAGTCGCTGGGGAGTTGGGCCGGCGCGCGTCACACCGGGACCTTCGGGCGCCTCGGTGTGCTGAGCTTCAACGGCAACAAGATCATCACCACCGGGGGCGGCGGGATGATCCTCACCGACGATGAAGACCTCGCGCGCCGGGCGAAGCACCTGACGACCACCGCAAAGGTGCCGCACCCCTGGGAGTTCGTGCACGATGCGGTGGGGTACAACTACCGGATGCCGAACCTGAACGCCGCGTTGGGGTGTGCGCAGATGGAACGCTTGCCGGCGATGCTGGCGGCGAAGCGGGCGGTGGCCGCGCGCTACGCCGCGTTCTGTGCGGCGCACGGGTGGGCGTTCGTCGCCGAGCCCGCGGGGACCCGCTCGAACTACTGGCTGAATGCGGTGCTGCTGGATTCGCGCGCGGCGCGGGATGCCCTGCTCGAGTACACGAACGCGCGCGGCGTCATGACGCGGCCGGCGTGGCGGCCAATGCACCGGCTGGACATGTTCCGGGGATGCCAGCAGGATGGACTGGCGAATGCCGAGTGGCTGGAGGGGCGCTTGGTGAATCTCCCCTCGAGCGTGCCCGATGCCTCGTAGGATGGCCTTGCAGCCGCGGACAAGGGTGTGGGAAGCCAGCCTCCCGGGCGATCCTCGGCCAGGATTGGCGTGAGAATTCAGCCACGGATGAACACGGACAGGTCGGGATACGAGAGGATCAATCGATTGTTCGCTTTTCTATCCGTGTTCATCGGTGCCCATCCGTGGCTCGTTGTTCATCCGCGCCCATCCGTGGCTCGTTCTCGTTCCGCCGTTTGCCCAGGCCGCAGGCATGAACGTTAGGATTTCCACATGAACATTCTCGAACTTATCGGCCGCTCGGAGCCCCTGTTCGCGGCGGACATCGACCGCCACGAGGCGGCGCTGTCCGCGGCGGTGGCCGGCGGCCGTTTTCTGGTGATCGGCGGGGCCGGATCGATCGGGCAGGCCGTCGCCCGCGAGATCTTCCGCCGCAAGCCGCGCGCCCTGCACGTGGTCGACATCAGCGAAAACAACCTGGTCGAACTCGTGCGCGACCTGCGCAGCACGCTCGGCTACATCGACGGCGATTTCCGCACCTTCGCGATCGACTGCGGCTCGGTGGAGTTCGACGCCCTGATGCGCTGGAGCGGCGGCTACGACTACATCCTGAACCTCTCCGCGCTGAAGCACGTGCGCAGCGAGAAGGACCCGTTCACGCTGATGCGCCTGATCGACGTGAACATCCTGAACACCCACCGCACGCTGGACTGGGCGCAGGAGCAGGGGGCACGGAAATACTTCTGCGTGTCCACCGACAAGGCCGCGAATCCGGTGAACATGATGGGCGCGAGCAAGCGCATCATGGAGCGGTTCCTGATGCGGGCGAGCCTCGCGACCCCGATCTCCACCGCGCGCTTCGCCAACGTGGCCTTCTCCGACGGCAGCCTGCTGCACGGCTTCAACCAGCGCCTCGCCAAGCGGCAGCCGCTGGCCGCGCCCAGCGACGTGCGCCGCTACTTCGTCACGCCGCAGGAATCCGGCGAGCTGTGCCTGATGTCCTGCCTGCTCGGCGAGAACCGCGACATCTTCTTCCCCAAGCTCTCCGATAAGCTGCACCTGACTACCTTCGATGCCATCGCGGTGAAGTACCTGGCCGCGCACGGCTACGAGGCGGTACCCTGCGCCAGCGAGGAGGAGGCGCGCGCCCGGGTGGAGGAACTGGTCCCGCGCCGGCAGTGGCCCTGCTACTTCGCCCCCAGCAATACCACTGGCGAGAAGGGCTTCGAGGAGTTCTTCACCGAGCGCGAGGTGCTGGACATGGCGCGTTTCGAGAGCATCGGGGTGATCCGGAACGAGCCGGCGTTCGACGCGGCAGAACTCGACGGCTTCGTCGAGTGCATTGCGGAGCTGAAGGCCGCGGGGTCCTGGGACAAGCCGGATCTGGTCGCGCTGTTTCAGGCGCTGCTTCCGGACTTCGCGCACATGGAAACCGGCCGCTACCTCGACGCGCGCATGTGAACGGCGGCTGGCGCTCGCCGTTTCGGTGGAGATTCGAAAAATTCGTTGCGCCGGACGCGTTTTCGCGTGCTATGCTTTTACTAGTAAACAACCCTTAACTTTAGTTAGGGTCCGGGTGGTTGATCCGACATGCCGAGGGGCACGCCGCTGCGTCGCGTAGCGAGAACGCGGCGCCAACCCGCGTGCCCGTCAAGGGGGAAGCTGTGAAGGCCGTAATCCAGGCCGGCGGAAAGGGTACGCGCCTCAAGCCGTACACGTTGATTTTGCCCAAGCCGATGATGCCGGTCGGCGAATATCCGGTGATCGAACTGCTGCTGCGCTGGGTGCGCCGCAACGGGGTCGACGAGGTGATGGTGACCACCGGCTACCTGGGCCACCTGTTGCGCATGCTCTGCGGCGACGGCAGCCGCTGGGACATGCAGATCGCGTACACCGAGGAAAAGGAACCGCTGGGGACCCTTGGCGCGCTGCAATTGGTGCGCGACTGGATCGACCAGCCGTTTCTCGTGCTGAACGGCGACCTGATCACCGATCTGGATCTGCGGGCCTTCATGCGGTTTCATCGCGAGCACGCGGAGGCACTGACGATCGCGGTGAAGGAGACCCCGGTGCCGGTGAACATGGGGGTGTTCGAGTTCGGCCAGGATGGCATGGTCACCGACTTCAGGGAGAAGCCGACACTGACCTACTCGGCGAACATGGGGGTGTACTGCATGGACCCCTCGATCCTCGAACTGATTCCGCGCGGCGTGCCGTTCGGGTTCGACGACCTGATGTACCGGATGCTCGACGAGGGGCTGGGGGCCCGGGTCTTCCAGCATCACGGCCAGTTCATGGATATCGGGCGGCCGGAGGACTTCGCGCAGGCACAGGAGCTCGCCGAGCGGGGCGAGTTGCCGATGTGGGGACATTGATGGGGCACTCAGGGGGTCTGGCACATGGATGGGTACATCAAGCGTTCCATTGATCTGCTGCTGGCCCTGGTTGGGCTGGTGCTGGCCGCGCCCCTGATGGGGCTGATCGCGATTGCGGTGCGGCTGGATTCGCCAGGGCGGGTGATCTTTTCCCAGGAGCGGCTGGGTCAGCACGGGCGCGTGTTCCGGATGCACAAGTTCCGGAAGTTTCCCGATACCTGGGGGGATCGCGGCGCCGGGGTCACGGTGTCCCGCGATGCGCGCATGACGCGTCTCGGCCGGTTCCTGGAACGGTCGAAGTTCGACGAACTCCCTCAGCTCTGGAACATCCTGAAGGGAGAGATGTCGTTCGTCGGGCCGCGGCCGGAGACGCTCCGGTTCCGGGACCTGTTTCAGGGCGAGTTCCGCCGCGTCCACGACTTTCTGCCGGGGATCTTCGGCCCGAACCAGGTCGCGTTCCGCAACGAGTCCATGATGTACCCGCCGGACCGTGACCCGGAAGCCTTCTACCGGGAAGAACTCTTCCCGCAGAAGGCGCGCCAGGACATCGCCTATTTCAGTCGGTCGACGGCGTTTTCCGATCTCCTGTGGATCGTCCGCGGTATCTGGTACAGCATTGCCGGCGTCGTGGACTGGCGCCGGCAGGCGCGACTGCGCGGACCGATCGTTCTGGTCGACCTGCTGGCGGTGCAGCTCGCCTGGATTGCCGCCAACGTGATGCGCTTCGACGGGCTGCCGTCCGGCATCCACTGGGAGGTGTGGGCGACCGGCTTGTGGCTGATGCCGCTGGTGGTGTTGCCGGTGATGGCCATCGGCGGCAGCTACCAGGGTGCGGTGCGCCACTACGCGGTGGGTGACCTGCTGCGCCTGGTGCGTTCCAGCATTGCCGGCTGGACGCTGGCGTTTCTGGTGCTGCTAGCCTTCTTTGAGCGGAATGCGGCCCTGGGGTTGCTGCCAGCCGCGCTGCTGCTGGCGGTGGCGATGTCGGCCGGCGTGCGCGTGTTGCAGCGCGAGCGGGTTCGCAGCGCGCAGCGCCGGTCACGGCGCGGTGGTCGTGCACGACTCGCGATCTACGGGGCCGGCCACCGTGGCGCGGCACTGGCGGCCTTGCTGCAACACGGGTTTCCGCGGGCGGAGGTCGTCGGTTTCCTGGATGACCGCGTATCGGCCAAGTCTGTCTCGGGGCATCCGGTGCTGGGCGCGGAGCGGGACCTCGATACACTGCATGTCGTTCATCAAATCAATCAGATATGGATGACATTTGAACCAGAAAAGCATAAAAATGATCGGCTTCGAAACTGGGCGCAACGGCATGATGTGAAGATCGTGGTACTGCCCACGCTTGAGCCGTTCCTCAGTCTCCAGGAACGCCGGTCGCCCGCGCCGGCCCCGGGTTTTCGGAACAAGCTGGCGCAGTCTCCGCAGCCGTTGGAGCCGGATTCAGGCTGATTGATGGTTGATGACGGGATGTCGACGGGGCCTGGAGGGCTCCCGGTCCCGGTCCTTGGCGGGTCGATTGCGTTGTCCGTGGGCGGCGTACCGGGTGCGGGCCTTGCCGCCGCGTGACGCGCTCCCAGTCGATGACCACCCCCCCGGGGCCGCCTCGGGCGCGGTCTCGCTGGTGAGCTCGGCGATATCCGGGCGACCGTAGCGGCCGCTCTCCAACCGATATGCGATCACGATCCGGTCGGTGGGATGCGCGAGCCAGTACTCGCGCACGCCGGCGCGTTCGTAGCGCTCGCGCTTCGTGACCTGATCGTGCGCCGCGGTGGCCGGCGAGAGCACCTCGATGATCCAGTCCGGGGCGCCGCGCACACCGCGCTCGTCGATCCGTGCGGGGTCGCACACCACGAGCACGTCGGGCTGGACCACCGTGTCGATGGCGTCATCGGCCTCGTCACCGCGCGGCAGGCGGACGTCGAGCGGTGCGATCAGTACGCGGCAGGCCGACTCATCCAGCGCTTCATCGATCTGCCGGGACAGTTCGAGCAAGACCTCCTGATGACTCACCGGCGGCGCTGGACTCATCGCATAGGCGACGCCGTCGATCAGTTCGTAGCGGACGTCCTCGGGCCAGGCGAGGTAATCGCCATACGTGTGCCGCTCGAGATCGCGTCGCTCAAGCCCCATGGTTCCCGTCCGCTCGTGATGCCGGTTCCATGATCGCCGACGCCGTTCGGGGGTGCAATGTTGAGTGCCGACCAAAAGGGGCGACTCCCGGGGCGCGGATTTGCTTAAACGGGCAAAACAGGGCCCGGAAAGGGGCCGATAAAGCGGCTGGAGGCATGTGTTTCGGGGTGCAAATTCAGGCGAAACAATGCGTTGGCTTGGTCCGACCCCCTTGGTCAGGCGCTGTCCGAAAAACGGGGTCCACTTCTTTACGATCCCTCGAAGTGGCTGATCAACCTCTGTGCCTGGTGTCGACGCGCCGACGATCGGCGCCGGATACCGGCGTTCAAGATCCAACGTGCGCGACTCGCGGTGCAGTTTAGGAGGCTCCAGCGCCTTGCCGAAACTGCCGCAGTGCGGGAGACTGGGCGCGGCGCGCTGGAGCGTGCGTATCAGCGGTTTCGCGAGACCCTGAACCAGTGCAGGGGTGCAGGGGAAAAAGGTTCAGACAGGTCGTGCGGCGATCACCGAACCCTGGGTGAACACAGAATTGCGGGCTTCATTCAAGGAACTCAAGTACCGCCTGGAGATGCAGCGACGTCGTCTGCAGGTGCTCGCCACAGAGTTGAACCAACGGGTGCGTTCCAGCCTGGCACCGCCAACCCTGTCCGGGTGACAAGGAGTACACATGATCTTGGTTACCGGCGGAGCCGGCTTCATCGGATCCAACTTCGTTCTGCAATGGTGCGCCGATAGCGACGAGCCGTTGCTCAATCTCGACGCACTGACCTACGCGGGTAACCTGGCCAACCTGCAGTCGCTGGCGGATTCTCCCCAGCATCGTTTTCAGCG
>SL_8KL_010_SEDDRAFT_10004337_pt1 | contig 11435 bp, 14 predicted proteins | sample SodLakKL_010_SED_4_FD_11160 | JGI IMG/M metagenome (IMG submission 11160) | reverse complement strand
CAGCTCCTTTCTAATGATCTGTTTCTGGTGAAAACTCATTTTTGTAAAATCCCGGCCATCATAAAAAATACTACCCTTATCTGCTTGAAGTAAGCCTACAATACACTTCAACAATACTGTTTTACCTGAACCGCTTTGGCCGATTATCAAATTGGTTTTTCCTTTTTGAAATGTAGTAGTAATACTTTCAACTACCGCAATACCATCAAAATACTTCCATATGTTATCTACCTTGATCATACTAAAAGGATTTGAGTTAGTACAAGGTTAAAAAATATAATAAAAATACTGCTGAAGACCACAGCCTTAGTGCTTGAGTGGCCTACATCCAAAGCGCCTCCTTTGGTATAAAAACCAAAATAACCGGATATTGAAGTAATCAAAAATGCAAAAACCAATGTTTTAATCAAAGCATAAGTAATATCATATTGGGAAAATTCGAGCATAATACCTGACATGTAATGACTAAGCGGTAAAACATCAGTAAATGCTGAAACAAGCCATCCACCCCATATTCCCAAAAACATGCTTACTATAACCAAAGGTGGGCAAATAATCAAAGCTGCAACAATTTTGGGCAATACAAGAAAACTTGCAGGATTGACTCCCATAACCTCTAATGCATCAATTTGTTCAGTAACACGCATAGAACCAATCTCAGAAGCAATCCTCGAACCTACTTTTCCGGCCAGTATTAGACTGATTATTGTTGGGGAAAACTCCAGGATTATTGATTGTCTTGTAGCAAATCCTACTGCATAAATAGGTAACAAAGGATGGTCGGTATTAAAAGCCGTTTGAATAGTAACAACACCACCCATAAAAATAGAAATTATAGCAACAATACCAAGACTGTCAATCCCGATATTATCCATCTCCACAACAACATTCTTTCTGAAAAACAAAGCTTTTTCAGGCTTTCTCAACACCCTTTTTATAAAAACAAAATATCTCTGTATGTGAAAAAATAAATTCACCTGGTTAACCTAATTACTTATTATTAATTGATTACAAATTCTAAAACTAACGAATATCGTCATCACAAAAATAATACCTGGATTTTAACGATATACGTAAATTAAAGGGTTTTAAGCAAATTAGATATTTGCAAGAACTAGAAAGAGGTGAAAAACCACCTCCCGTCTATTAAAGTTTTTCATTAACCTTATCTCTTATAAATATGTTGTATAAGAATGAAACATTAAACCCGTGAACAAAGATAAATAATATTTGTGATGTAATTAAAAGGAAAAAGCAATGCAGTAATTCGTTAAATACAGAGTAGCATTGTTTAGGAAATCACTCCGTTATTTATTTTTAATAAATTCTTACCTTTGGCGGCTTTAGATTATAAAAAGTTGCATAAACAAAAAGAATTAATGTTAAATATTTCATCCAAAGCGGGTACCATCTTTTGGCTATTGGTTATCATGGTTGGTTTTGCCTTAAACAGCATCATCACCAGGTATCTGGTTGTAGGCGATTTAGTCCATCCCTATACTCTGACAACAATTAGGTTTATCAGTGGTTTTTTAATGCTTCATATTATTATTTCATTGGCTCCACGGAGATTTCCCCCAACAGGAGGGAAGAAAAAAAGCCGATATATCCCGGGAGCTATTTTATTAGGAATTTATGCTTTTTCTATTTCTTATGGATATAGTTTTATTACAGCTTCCGCCGGTGTACTGGTATTTTTCACCTTTGTTGTTATTACCATGAGTCTTTTTTCAGTAATAGCTGATAAGAAAAAAATCACATACCAGGCTATTATGGGACAATTGCTGGGAATAATGGGAGTTTTTTTAATTATGTTGAGCGATTTGGAATCGGTCTCCTTGTTGGGATTCCTCTTAATGGCCCTTACAGGAGTAGCCTGGGGAACGTATTCTGCTAAAAGCCGGAAATTCAGTAACTCCTTTGCCTACACATACAACACTTTTCTGCTATTTGGCGTTATTTCCCTGTTAATGCTTCCTTTAGGCCACCTGTTTTCAGGGAAAAGTTTTTGGGAATGTTTTTCTTTAACCACAATAGTACTTATGCTATGTTTGGGGATGATCACAACGGCTTTGAGTTATGCTCTCTGGCATAATATAATGAAGAAAATTCATGCTTTTCAGGGAGGAATAGCTCAGTTAATCGTGCCCGTATTAACGGCTTGCATGGGAATCTTACTTTTGGGAGAAGAGATTGACATTTTCGTAATCTCGGGAGGAGTTTCTGTTTTAACAGGAATCGGGTTAAATATTTTTAGAATATAAGCGAAGAATCTCGTAGTTTTTTAGAAAAATAGTGACCGCTGATAATAAAAACCTTTGATGTTATTAGAATTTCTTAATTTTGATCCGTAAAAATTGGAGATAGATAAAACGGGTTTCAAATAAATATATAAAAGGCATATTAAAAAGCATAAATGACGGAAGAATATAAAGAAATATTGAATGAGCATTTTCCTGACGGAACAATCGAAGATATTATTGCATACCTGTACAAGTTTAACATACACCTGAAAATCACACGCAAAAGAGTACGAAAACTCGGAGATTACAGGCCACCCGGAAAAACACAAAATATGCACAGGATCTCAATAAACGGCGATTTAAACCAATACACAGCTTTACTTGTTTTTTTACATGAATTAGCCCATTTATTGACTTGGACTAAATATAAAAATAAAGTCAAACCTCATGGTAAAGAATGGAAAGAAACTTATGGCGAATTAGTTAGTATATTTATCAAAAATGAGGTTTTTCCTTTTGTTTTAAAAAAAGTACTGGAAAAAAAGATCCTTAATCTAAAAGCCAGTTTTTCTTCAGATACTGAGCTCTATCGAACGTTGACATTATACGATAACGGAAAATCCAAGCCTGTTTTCCTTGAAGAAGTTCCAAAAAAAACCAAATTTATGGCATATAATGGTAAAACATTTATAAAGCAAGATAAAGTACGAAAACGTTTTAAATGTTTTTGCCTTGAAAACCATAAATTTTACCTGTTTCATCCTTTAGCACAGATAAAACAAATGATATCAGAAACAACTAGCGAATCAAATTTTTAATATACAGGGGATATTTAAAACTATTAATTTTATCTGAAATTTTAAAATGACTTATAGCAAATACAAATAACAAATTACAAACACAAATGTTTTTTGTTATTTATTAATTTTCAATTTAGAAATTTAAGTACAATATAAAACAAAACACATAAAATAATGGACAAGAACAATTATGCAGTAATTATGGCAGGCGGTATTGGGGAAAGATTTTGGCCCATGAGCCGCACCTCACGTCCAAAGCAATTCATTGATATTCTTGGTACCGGCAAAACGCTGATTCAACAAACTTATGAACGATTAGCTGAAATATGCCTGCCTGAAAATATCTTTGTCATAACCAACAAGATCTATAAAGAAATGACTTTGGAGCAGCTACCTGGTATTTCGGAGCAACAGGTAATTTGTGAGCCATGTCGCAAAAATACTGCCCCATGTATTGCTTATGCAGCTTATAAAATTGGGGATTTAAACCCAAATGCCCGAATTGTTATGGCTCCATCAGATCATATAATTTTTAAAGAACATATTTTTACAGATATAATAAAAACAGCGCTAAAGACAGCTGAAAAAAAAGATTGGCTTTTTACACTTGGCATAAAGCCAAGCCGGCCTGATACCGGATATGGATATATTCAATACATGGATAATCCTGATTTTAAAGAAGATACCCGGTTAAAAAAAGTGAAAACTTTTACTGAAAAACCCAACCTTGAATTGGCCAGGTCATTCATCAAAAGTGGGGATTTTTTGTGGAACTCGGGAATATTTATTTGGTCATATAAAGCTATAATTGAAGCATTTGAAAAATACCAAGATGAAATCAACTATATCTTTAAAGAAGCCATAGGAAAATACAATACATCCGAAGAAGAAGCATATATGGAAACAGCTTATGAAACTTGTAAATCAATTTCAATAGACTATGCTATTATGGAAAAAGCTGATAATGTGTATGTTTTTGTATCCGATTTTGATTGGTCTGATCTGGGCACATGGGGTTCATTATATGACGTGAGAGAAAAAGATGACAACAGCAATACCGTTATTGGAAAAAATGTAATGCTGTACGACACCCAAAATTGTATCATCAACATGCCCAAGGATAAGCTTGTTGTGCTGCAAGGGTTGAATGATTATATAGTAGCAGAATATAACAATGCATTACTGGTGTGTAAAAAATCCGAAGAACAACAGATAAGGAAGTTTGTTAACGATATTAAACTCAATAAGGGAGAGGAGTATATTTAGGTAACAGTTAACGGGTGACGGGTCACCCGTTAACTGTCACCTGTAACCTAATACCTCTTCTTATTGGCATAGGCTACCAGTGAAAGCATAATCGGTACTTCCACAAGCACTCCTACCACAGTTACCAAAGCTGCCGGTGATTGTAATCCAAACAGGGCAATAGCAACTGCCACAGCCAATTCAAAAAAGTTGCTTGCTCCAATCATAGCACCCGGAGCACACACACCATGGGGAAGTTTTAGTTTTCTGCCGCCAAACCACGCAAGGAAAAATATAAAATATGTCTGTATAACCAAGGGCACTGCAGCCATCAGTATTATTAACGGGTTATTTAAAATATTCTGGCCCTGGAAGGCAAACAGCAATACTAAAGTTACCAGTAAAGCAACTATACTTACAGGCTTTAGCTTTGGCAAAAACTCCTTTTTAAACCACTCTTCACCCCTACTTCTTAATAATATTCTTTGTGTAATAACCCCTGCCACAAGTGGCACTACAATAAAAATTAAAATACTGGCTAACAGAGTATTATAAGGAACAAACACATCGGTGATACCAAGCAGTAAACCAATAATTGGCACAAAAGCAACCAATACAATAAGATTGTTAACCGATACCTGTACCAAGGTATAATTAGGATCTCCATCGGTAAGGTAAGACCATACAAACACCATAGCAGTACACGGGGCTGCTCCTAAAATAATAGCTCCTGCAATATATTCTCCTGCAAGATCAGGATCTATCCATGCAGCATAAATTTTCGAGAAAAATATCCATGCGAAAAACGCCATGGTGAAAGGTTTTATCAGCCAGTTTATGATCACGATCCAAATTAATCCTTTTGGTTTTTTCCCTATTCGCTTTATACTGGTGAAATCAACCTGCAGCATCATAGGGTATATCATCAACCAAATCAAAATTGCTATCGGAATATTGACCCTCGCAATCTCAAAACTGCTAATCACTTCAATACTATCACCGGCAAAATGCCCAATAGCAACACCGACAATAATTCCTAATGCTACCCAAACAGTCAAAAATCTGTCAAAAAAACTTATCGCTTTTCTTTTTACCATAACTCTTAAATTATTTTAAATTAACTAATCTTTATATGTATTTTTATTATATAAACTAAAAACTTTCCTTAATAAAAACCACAAACTGCGGTTTATTTAAAATTGTCAATCAAACAAAACGTAATTAAATTTTGAGTTTGCACCCACTTATCGGCGCGGATATGGAACCAACATAACATTGGAATCAGCGTGGCGTGCAACCTGGTGACCTACACTTCCGACGAAGATTTGGGAAAGAAATCCCCGCCCCTGGCTTCCCATTACAGTTAGGCATACATCATTATCTTCAATAAACTTCAAAATCTTTTGCAAAGGTTTTCCATAATCCAAAACAATATCTATTTCTGTTTCGGGATGGGTCGATTGAAAATCATTTTTTAGCCTTTCAAGTCTTCCCTGATCTATTTGATTGAACTCCTCCAGTTTATGTTCAAGGTGTTTTCCGATCTTAACCTCGTCCTGTATATGCATCAAGGTAAGCTTCGGGAGCTCAACCTCTCTTGCTTTGAGCCATTGATAAGCCTGCTCCACCGTGTCGGAAAAATCGGTAGGCAACAAAATATGATCCACGAAATTGCTGCAATACAACTTACATTCTTCCCCTTCTTTTGTTTCAATACCCTTCATCACAACAAGCAACACAGGATATTTCATGTTAAGTATAATCTCAGATGCTGTGCCCCCTACTACAGCGTCGGTTATTGAATAGCCGTGAGTGCCCACAATAACAAGAGCTGCATCCAGTTCGTTATATAATTTTTCCAGCTCATCTTTTGCAAGACCGGGAGCTATCTTAGTATCAACTTCTAATCCATGCTTTTCAAGCATTTTTTTCTGTTCTGCTATTTTTTCTTTTGCCTCTTTTTTCAACATGTCTTCGAAAGCCTGAACATGCTTTAACCCTAAGGCATGCAAAAGAGTGATCTTTTGTATTCCAAAGCTTTTATATTCATAAGCACATTCTATGAGCTTATCAGAAGCCTTGGATAAATCCGTACTTAATATTGCATGTTTTTTCATAATTGTTATTGCTCCTATATTTAAATTGGTTTTTCAGCATAAACCGTAATACTAAAAATAGAATCTCCGGATTTTCTAAACTGTAATAGCTCTTCTTTATCAATATATTGAAGTAATATATCATCAGGTATATTTACAGCCTTGGATTTCTGTATTTTAATATTTTTAAGCCCTGAGTTTTCCATTATTTTTAAATAATGATCCATTTGAAGGGCTCCCGAAACACAACCGGCATACATTTCGGCTATGTTTTGAAGCTTTTCGGGCAATTTTCCTTTCAATACAATATCAGATACCGAAAGATGTCCTCCCGGTTTTAATACACGAATTATTTCATTAAAAGCTTTTTCTTTGTCGGGAACGAGATTTATTACACAATTGGATATAACCACATCAAATGTGTTGTTTTCCAAAGGCATTTCTTCAATATCGCCGGAAATAAATTCTACATTATCATAACCCAGCTTGCCGGCATTTTCCTTGGCTTTGGCAACCATATCTTCTGAAAAATCAATGCCTGTGACTTTTCCTTCTTCGCCTACTATTGCACGGGCTACAAAACAGTCATTACCTGCACCACTGCCAAGGTCAAGAACATGCTGACCTTTTTCCAATTTTGCAAATTCGGTGGGTATTCCACATCCCAATCCCAAATCGGCATCCTTGTTATATCCGTCAAGTTCGTCATAACTTTCACTAAAAACCGTATAATCCACATCAGAACAACAACCGGTTGTATCACAACAACCTTGTAATTCATTGCCTAATAAGGAATTTGAATTTTGTGCAATGCGGCTATATTTATCTCTTACTGTTTTTTTAAGTTCTTCTTTGTTCATAGATTTTGATTTTGATTGTTTGTTTGTTAATTTTTAACGGAACACGGATGACACGGATTTGGCAGATATTCGCAGATTATATAAATATGTGTTTATCAGCATCATCTGCGTTCTATTCATATTTTAGGTTTAATTTCTTCTGTATAAAATTTATAAAACTCTTTTTTGATCTCATCTCTGACTCGAGCATATTCACTTTTAACAAATTCTTCAGAGCCTTCGGCATAGGTAGGATCATCAAAACCCATATGCAGGCGATGTTTTACTTTACCTAAAAATACTGGGCACTTCTCATTGGCGCTATCACAAACGGTTATCACATAGTCCCATTCCTCATCAAGGTATTTGTCAACCTGCTCTGAAGTTTGATGACTTATATCTATACCAATATCTTTCATAACCTCCACGGCCTTTTCATTAAGCTTACCGCTAGCTTCGGTTCCGGCCGAACGTACCGTAAGCCTGTTGTCAAATGATTCTAAAAAGCCATGTGCCATTTGGCTACGGCAGGAATTTCCGGTGCATAGGATTAGGTTTTTCATTGTTGTGTATTTAGTTTATTCACGGATATTTTTTTACAATATAATTTGTTAATCCAACAGTGACGGGTAACGGGTAAACCAAAAAAACCGGGGCTTTACTATTGTTCAAAGTGTAAATAACGAACAGTATGCTTTTACTTGCAGTAATTATCATTTGGATCTAAGTTTTTAATAAAAGATTGCAAAGTTTTCTCAAGCCATTCTATTTTTTCTGGTTCAAGGCAATAATTCGTTTTCACGCCTTCAACCTTTCCACGAATAAGTCCCACTTTTTTAAGTTCTTTCAAATGCTGATTCACGGTTGTCCTGCTTAGCGGTATTTCTTCGGCAATATCACCTGTTATGCAGGTTTTTGTTTCTGCCAGGTATTTTAAAATTGCAAGTCTGGCAGGATGTCCTAATGCTTTAAATAAAGAAGCGCTTGTTATAAGCTCTTCATCAAAAGATTGTTCTTTTTTTGTTAATCCCATAAGAATAATAAGTATTAAATAATAGAAACAACTTTAATATCAGCTATTAGCAACAACCTCCACCACTTTTTAATCCTTCAAACTTAAAACCACCAGCCCCATGCTCCAGTTGCACTTCTTCCAACATTTTTTCTGCTTCATTTTCAATAAAAAAATCAATATTTTCAATAGAAATAACCTTATCGCCAGATGAAGCGCTTCCTGCAAGAGCCATTTGAATACCAGGGCCACAGCATCCTTGCTGAGTAAAAATTCGTATTCCTGATCCGGGATTTTCTGAATTATCCAGGATCTTTCTTAATTCTTTAATCGCTTTAGGTGTAACATGCATAAGATTGTTATTTTTGTTCATTACGACGCAAAAATACGTCATATTTTTAAAATGACCAATTTTTACGTCATAAATTTTGGAAAAAAAATGGAGGGTATTATAATTAAGGTAGAGTAGAAAGCAGAAGCAAGCGCTGATTATTGCAAATATTCCTTATTTACTTCTTCATAAGCCGGAATATTGCGATAGTGCCATTTACCTTTTACAACTCCATCTTTCATTAAGATAAGTCCGGGGTTTGAACGCACTATGGTCTTAAGTTCCCGTTCATCACTTTGATAAAAATCATAGTATATATCATGATTTTCGCTGAATTCATGAATTTTTTCAAAGGATGAACTTGTCAAACCTACAATTGGAATGTCATCTCCCTGCGCACCTGTAGCAATCTCGCCTAACCGGTAATTAAAAGCATCTTTGTTTGTAGTATTTAAGTCGTATGCTACTACGAGAAAATTATAACCGGGATACCCGATAATATCTTCGGTAATATCTACACTAAACTCATCCATGATCATGAAATTTTCAATTGGAGAAGCTATATATTCCTGTATAATATTTTCCTTTCTCTCAACAAACTCCCATCCTTCTTCAGCAGATGGAATATTATCGGAATCAAACTCTTTCTTTTCGCCGGTTTCCTGGTTTTCGTAAACAAAAGTATATTCTGCAATTTCTTCTTGTGCAGGCTGTAACTGCTCAGTAATATCATTACCAACCTTCCATGGCCTGAAATCAATAATTGGTAAATTCCGGTAGCAAAAAACTGAAAGCCAGATAATTAAAACTGTAACAACCCCGACTAACCACCAATCTTTTTTAGGTGACCATAAAGGTGATATTTTGTTTTTTTGTTTAAAAATAATTATGGCCGCAGCAAGAAGTACAAGGTTTTTATAGAATGTTTCCCAGTTAGTTATGACCCATGCATCACCAAAGCACCCACAGTGCGGTACTGCATCGGTAATAGCAATATAAAGTGTAAGGGGGGTAAAGAATATCATAAATAATAAACCCACCCAGGCGCTTAATCGCATCTTTAGCCCAAGCAGAATAGTAACACCAACAAGAAATTCGAGTGTATTCATTATTATTGCTAATGGCAAAGACAACGGCATCATCCAGTCCATACCGAAAGCAACAAAATAATCATCGAAAATATAAACACTTCCAAGCGGATCAATCGCTTTTGTAAAACCTGCAAAAATGAACGCAACACCAAATACAATACGAGCTATCCACGTTACAATTTTAATCGTCATACTTTTATATATTTATTTAATTTTATTAACTGAAACCTAATAAATAACAAACCACAATTATCCCAAAAAATATCATTATATTGTATTATTCCTCCTTCTCTTCAACCCTGCCACCGATTCTAAGTATTTTTCGCCCGGCAGGATCATTAGACATTGTAATCACCGAGCGACTAATATTATGTGGACGTGGTGCAACCCGGAAATATACTTTAATAACTCCTGTATCGCCCGGATAAACAGGTTCTTCAGGATAACTCCTTACATTTGTTCCACAGCAGGCTCGTACTCCTGATAAAACAAGAGGTTCATTACCCTTGTTTTCAAATTCAATTTCCAGGTTAACCTCTTCTATTCCATCAAGATGCATAGTACCTAAATCAATGCGATTATTTTCCGCTTTATATTCAAACTTTGGACCTTCAACCTCCTCTTGCTCTTCCTGGGCAAAGGCTCCATTACTCAAAAAGGTTAAAGAAAATAACCCTATTAAAAAAATACTGAATAGACTGCTCACTTTTTTCATAATTAATTCGATTTTAAAATTTTTTGACAAACATCTTCTTCCTTAATGGGAAGCTCTCCAAAAAAATCCCTGTATAAATAACCGGCTTTTTCCCATTTCTCACGATTAATACAATACTTTATATAGGGTCCTTCGGTTATACCTTGTATTAAACCTACATATTTTAATTCCTTAAGATGCTGTGATACAGTAGAAGGCGCTATATTCAGTTCTTTAACAATATCACAGCCATAGCAACAATTTTTCATCCCCGATAATTTCTTCATAATATAAACCCGGACAGGATTGCTCATAGCACGAGCAAATTCTGATATATAAATAATATCATCACTATAATTAAATTTTTTAGACATAATATTATTATGTTAATAACTAAAATATAATCATTTCGTATGTTCGCAAAATTACGAAATGATTAGAAAAACAAAAACAGAGTCGTTTTATTTAACATTTTTTAACAAATATCAGTGTTGTCTAAATAGAACCAATGACAAGGAAATGAAAGATATTTAACCCCGGTTAATTGTGTGTTTCAAAAAACAATTGAATTTGTTAATACGACTTTGTGTACTATTTTTTGCCAGCCACATTATACACCACAACAGCCGGATCCTGGACAACAGCCTCCCCGGGGAAACTCCCGGACAGAATTTTGCTCTTTTTTACCCGGCTTAGGTTTTGGTTTCTCTGAACATTCAGCTTCACATTCCGGACAAAATGCGATGTATTTCCAGCAATATCCATATACCGGATCCATATATTCTCTTTTTTGTGGATCCTGTATCTCAAAATCCAAATTACAGTTTCTACAATGAAATATGCTCATAATATTAAATTTTCTTGTTAATGTTTTTCTTATTAAATATATAAATCTCACGCAAAGGCGTCAAGCCACAAAGTAAAAATAGCTTAATTTTTAGCACAAAACTCTGATTTTAGTAATTTTAATGAGTTATATTAATATAGTTGCATTTAAAAAGTACGCAAAGATGAAAAAATCATTTATGATTTTTCCCTTGGCGTCCTTGCGGCTTTGCGTGATTTTTTTGTGTGATACTTTCTT
>SL_8KL_010_SEDDRAFT_10004335_pt1 | contig 11444 bp, 11 predicted proteins | sample SodLakKL_010_SED_4_FD_11160 | JGI IMG/M metagenome (IMG submission 11160) | reverse complement strand
CCTTCCAGCGTTCATGCAAAAGGGAGGGAAGTGCGCAGCGCTTTTGAAGAAGCACGAGAAAAAGTGGCCCGTGCCCTGGGTGCTTCAGCAGAAGAAATATACTTTACCTCCGGAGGCACTGAATCCAATAATATTTCTCTTCGCGGGGCGGCAAAAAAACATGGTCCTTCAGGACATATTATTACTTCAAGTGTGGAACACCATGCAGTTTTGGATGTCTGTCATGACCTTGAAAAAGATGGCTACCGGGTAACTTACCTTCCGGTAGACAGGGATGGATTGATTGATCCGCAGGCAGTCGAAGATTCAATTACCCCTGATACATTTATTATTTCAATTATGGCTGCTAATAATGAAATTGGCACCATCCAGCCAATCCCGGAAATTGGCCAGATCGCTGATCGGCATAATTTACTTTTTCATACTGATGCGGTCCAGGTAGTAGGTCAATTGCCTGTAGATGTAAATGAAATGAAGGTAGACTTATTATCACTTTCTGCTCATAAATTCAATGGACCGAAAGGGGTCGGTGCTCTTTACAAGCGAAAAGGGGTAAAACTAAACCCTCTGTACAAGGGAGGAGGCCAGGAGGGCAAACTGCGCCCGGGAACAGAAAATGTTCCCGGTGTCATTGGGCTGGTCAGGGCCCTGGAACTTTCTGTGGAAGATATCCCTGAAAAAACAGAAAAACTGGAATTTTTGAGAGATAAGCTGATAAAAGGCTTATTGGAAATTGACGATGTGATTCTAAATGGCCACCGGGAAAAGCGTTTGCCCGGGAATATCAATGTCAGCTTTAAATACATTGAAGGTGAATCTATCCTGCTAAGTCTTGATATGCACGGTATTGCGGCTTCAAGTGGCTCAGCCTGTTCCTCTGGTTCCCTTGAGCCTTCACATGTATTATCTGCTATAGGATTAGATCATCATGCTGCGCATGGCTCGATCCGTTTTACTCTGGGCCGAGGCAGCAGTGAAGGTGATATAGATTATGTGTTGTCTAAAATACCTACAGTGGTAGAGAATTTGCGTCGGATTTCACCGATGGGCAAAGCGAAATAACCGGAAGGAGAGCACTGCATGTACAATGAAAAAGTAGTAGATCACTTCAACAATCCCCGTAATGTAGGTGGAATGGATGCGCCGGACGCAGTTGGAGAGACGGGCAGTTTTAAGTGTGGCGATACAATGACCCTTTATTTGAAAGTTAATGATGGCATAATCGAAGATGTTCGCTTTCAAACCTATGGATGTGGTGCAGCCATCGCCAGCAGCAGCATGCTCACAGAAATGGTTAAGGGTAAAACTCTTGATGAAGCAATGGAAATAACGAATAAGGATGTTGCCGATCAACTTGGCGGCCTGCCACCCCTTAAGCTGCACTGTTCCAACCTGGCTGCTGATGCCCTGCATAATGCTATAGAGAATTATCGTAAGCAGCATGGTTCATAAGCTAAGGTAGGGTAATTTTCTGGTACAAATTGTGTTATCCAACTTGACAAACCCCTGTGAAGAATGATATTTTTTTAGTAGCTTTAGCACTCTGNTGCCCAGAGTGCTAAAGTTTGAGAAACGGGGGATTGAATATGGCATCGCCATTAAATGAAAGAAAACAGCAAATACTCAGGGCAGTGGTTATAAATTATGTAAAAACTGCAGAGCCTGTTGGGTCGAGAACAGTATCCCGCTCTCATAAAATGGGCTTAAGTTCTGCTACAATTCGTAACGAAATGGCCGATCTTGAAGAGCTGGGTTATCTTGTACAACCGCATACATCCGCCGGTCGTATTCCAACACAGCTCGGGTATCGTTATTATGTTGATAACCTGATGGATCTTAATGATCTCAGCGCTGACGAAGATCTGGTATTAAGCAGTTCATTAAGTGCTGAAAAAATACGGGAGATTGAACAAATAATAAACAATTCAGCGAGGGTTTTATCTTCCGCAACAAGCCAGACTTCTTTAATAATGGGGCCTCAATTTAAGAAAAGTGCTTTCCACCAGCTGAGAATTTTGCCCCTGGATGAAAAAAGAAGCCTGGTGGTATTGATAACAGATACAGGATTTATTAAAAACAAAGTTATTGATATGCAGCAGCAGCTCACCCAGACAGAACTTCAACAGGTTGTTTCCTATCTTAACCAAAAGCTTTACGGCTTAACTATTGATCAGGTTACAACTTCGCTGATTAATGAATTAAAGCGAGATCTTTTCAGGCGCCTGGAAATCCTTGAGCAGGCTTTTATTTTACTGGAAGAAAGTCTTAAAGAAGAAAAGCAGATTAGGGTTTTTTTAGGGGGAACAACGAATATTCTAAACCAGCCCGAGTTTAAGGATGTTGATAAAATCAGGCGAATGCTTAACTTATTTGAGCAGGAACCGCTGTTGTTCAAGATTCTGGAAGATACCTCCAGTGAAAGTGAAGATGATATTGTAGTCAGGATTGGTGCCGAGAACGAGCATGAAGATATTAAAGAGTGCACCTTGATTACCGGAACATATAAAATACATGATAAAACCTTAGGTACAGTCGGTGTCCTTGGCCCAACGAGGATGGACTACAGCCGGGTGATCACGGTTATGCGCCGCCTGGTAGATCATTTAAATCATAGTCTTAGTTCCTAGGGTTTGATTAAACACTCTAGGGTTTGGTTAAATACTGTAATTAAGCAGGTGAAGTTTTTATGTTCAAAAAAAGTGAAAGAAACAAAGAAAAAGTTGAAAAAATGAAATCTGAAAAAAATGGCAAAGCTAATGCCGGAGCAAATCAAGATGAGGTTGAAAATTTTATGGAAGAAGTTGAAGAAACAGAGGAAAATGAAGAAACAGTTGACAAGCAGGACCAGTTAGGACAGGATGTTGAAAGCTGGCAGCAGGAAAAAGAAGAACTCCTGGATCAGATTAAGCGTAAGCAGGCGGACATTGATAACCTGCGTCGTATTGGCAAAAAGGAGCAGTCAGAAGCAAGAGAGTATGCTTTACACCAGTTCCTCTGCCGCCTGCTTCCGGTGATCGATAACCTGGAAAGGGCACTTGAATCAGCAAAAGCTGATCAATCTGTTCCTGCCGGACATGTTGAAGGTATTGAGATGATTTACAAACAGCTGCTTCAGATCATGGAGCAGGAAGGAGTATGTGAAATTGAAGCAGAAGGCTGCCAGTTTGATCCCAACTATCATCATGCAGTAATGCAGGAAGATAGTGAAGAAGAACCGGGCACTGTTCTGGAAGAATTGCAAAAAGGATACCGCCATCGTGACAGGGTTCTGCGCCCGTCGATGGTGAAAGTTTGTGGGAATTAGAAAGCTTAATAATAAAGTAAAGAATAGTTTAGGAGGCAAATGAAAATGGGAAAAGTAGTAGGAATTGACCTGGGAACAACAAATTCAGTAATTGCTGCTGTAATTGGCAGCGAACCGGAAATTATTGCTAATGCCGAAGGCAGCAGGACAACACCTTCAGTAGTGGCATTTACAAAGGAAGGTGAACGTCTGGTAGGGCAGGTGGCAAAGCGCCAGTCTATTACCAATCCTGACCGGACCATTACCTCTATAAAGAGGGAGATGGGCACCGATCATAAGACGAAAATTGATGATAAGGAGTACACTCCGCAGGAAATATCGGCAATGACCCTGCAAAAGTTAAAAACCGATGCAGAAAATTATTTAGGTGAGAAGATTACCCAGGCGGTAATTACCGTGCCGGCTTACTTTACTGACAGTCAGCGTCAGGCTACCAAGGATGCCGGAACTATTGCCGGACTGGAAGTGCTGCGCATTATTAATGAACCGACAGCAGCTGCGCTGGCTTATGGATTGGATAAAAAGGGCGATCAAAAAATCCTGGTTTTTGACCTGGGTGGAGGAACCTTTGATGTGTCTGTTCTTGAGCTCGGTGATGATGTTGTGGAAGTTAAAGCTACCAGTGGAAATAATCGCCTGGGTGGCGATGATTTCGACCAGCGCATTGTTGATTATGTGGCTGATGAATTCAAAAAAGATCAGGGCATTGATCTACGGAATGATCGTATGGCCCTGCAAAGGTTAATTGAAGCTGCTGAAAAAGCCAAGGTAGAGCTATCTTCGGTTACATCTACCGATATAAATCTGCCTTTTATTACAGCTACACAGGATGGGCCGAAGCACCTCAATGTTCCTTTAACCAGGGCTAAATTTGATGAACTTACAACAGACCTGGTTGAAAAAACAATGGGGCCGACCAGGCAGGCTCTAAAAGATGCCGAATTAAAATCAGATGAAATTGACCGGATCATCCTGGTTGGCGGGTCGACGCGTATACCTGCCGTACAGGAAGCAATCCGCAAGCTCTTGGGGCAGGATCCGCATAAAGGAGTTAACCCCGATGAAGTAGTGGCCATGGGAGCTGCCTATCAGGCTGCCGTCCTTGGCGGGGAAGCAAAGGATGTTCTGCTGCTTGACGTAACGCCTCTTTCACTCGGCATAGAAACACTCGGTGGAGTATACACAAAAATCATTGAACGCAATACCACTATCCCAACAGAGAAGAAGCAAATATTCTCGACAGCGGCGGATAATCAAAGCAGTGTGGAAATCCATGTTCTCCAGGGAGAAAGAGCGATGGCGGCAGATAATAAAACTTTGGGACGCTTTATGCTCGATGGTATTCCCCCTGCTCCAAGAGGAGTTCCGCAAGTTGAAGTCAGTTTTAATATTGATGCCAACGGTATAGTCAATGTGTCGGCTAAAGATCTGGGTACCAACCGTGAACAAAGCATTACTATCACTGCTTCAGGCGGACTCGAGAAAGATCAGATCGATGAGATGGTCAATGAAGCTGAAAAACATGCTGAAGAAGACAAAAAGCGCCGGGAGCTGGCCGAGGCGCGTAACCAGGCAGACAGTCTTGCTTACAGTGCCGAGAAATCATTAAAGGATCTGGGTGAGCAGGTAGAGCCGGAAAAGCAGGAAGAAATAAACAAGGCCATTGAAGAGCTGCGGCAGGCTTCCCAGGGTGAAGACCTGGAGCAAATAAAGCAGGCTACAGAAAAAATGAATGGTTACATGCATGAAATGTCTTCCAAGCTTTATGAGCAGGCTAAAGCCCAGGAAGATCAGGCAGCCGGAGCTGAAGCTGAAACCGGTCCGGAAAGCACAGAAGATGAAAATGTGGTGGATGCCGACTATGATGTTCAGGAAGAGGACACCGGCGAAGCTGAAGGTGAAGATAGCAGCAAAGAAAGTTAATAATAATTAAAAGCTTTAGTGAGGGATGATACCTGGATATGAGTAAAAGAGATTATTATGAAGTGCTGGGAGTAGAACGCAGCGCTTCTTCTGAAGAGATTAAAAAAGCATATCGCCGTCTTGCCAAGCAATACCATCCTGATTTTAATAAAGATGATGGTGAAAGCGAAAAGAAGTTTAAGGAAATCAAGGAAGCCTATGATGTATTGAGCGACTCCCAGAAGCGTGAGCAATATGACCGCTTCGGGCATCAGGCCGGATTTGATGCTGGTGCAGCGGGTCAACAGGGCTTTAGCGGTTCCGGTTTTGGTGGATTTGGTTTCGGTGGTGGAATTGATGAGATTTTCGAGCAGTTTTTCGGAGGAATGGGTGGTGGAGCAAGACGTAGACCGCCCGGCCCTGAACAGGGAAACCATCTCCGCTATGATCTGGATATCACCCTCGAAGAAGCTTACAGCGGTGGAGAAAAGACAATTAATATTCCCCGGACTGAAAACTGTCCCGAATGTAACGGCAGCAGGGCCAAGGCGGGAACAAACCCTGAGACTTGCTCAACCTGTGGAGGCAGCGGGCAGCAGCAGTTTGCCCGCAGCACTCCATTCGGCAGATTTGTGAGCATGCAGGCCTGCAGCGATTGCCGTGGCGAGGGAACAATTGTCAGGGAACCCTGCCCGGCCTGCAGTGCCCAGGGGCGCATTGTCAGGGAAAGAAAAATAGATATTAAAATTCCTGCCGGTATTGAAGACGGCTCAAGGTTAAGGGTAAGCGGAGGAGGTGAAGCCGGAATACGTGGCGGTCCTCCAGGTGATCTTTATGTTGTGGTCAGAGTTAGGCCGCACAAGAAGTTTAAGCGCCAGGGCAGTAACCTGATCATGGAGCAGCCTATCAGCATCAGCCAGGCAGCCCTGGGTGTTGAACTGGAAGTGCCAACCCTGGATGGGTCTGCAGAACTAACAGTGCCTGAAGGAACTCAGCATGGTACTACATTCCGTTTGAAGGGCCATGGGATGCCCCATCTGCGCGGTTCTGGTAAAGGTGATTTGCAGGTTAAAATTAAGGTTACAGTCCCGAAACGACTTAATCAGCGCCAAAAAGAGCTCCTGGCTGAATTGGCTCACCTCAGTGGTGAAGAAGTAGGAGTAGAGAACAGGGGCTTTTTTGATAAGGTTAAAAATGCTTTCAGTGGAAGTTAATCCCATCGGGGGTTTAAGATAGCTTATGCATTATTTTTTTTTGGAAGGAGAATCATTAGTTTCCGGTGCAGAAGTAAATCTGGCTTCCCGGGATATAAACCATGCATTTAAGGTGCTGCGCTTAAAATCGGGCGACAACTTGGTTATTGCCGATGGTTTAGGCCTGGCCATAGAGGGAGAGGTTATTATTGCTACACCTTCAGAAATCTTAGTCAAATTGGGCAGCAAACTTCCGGGTTCAGAATCACCTTTGAATATAACCCTCTTTCAATCCCTGGCCAAGGGCGACAAGATGGATTTAATAATCAGACAGGCAGTTGAGCTGGGTATAAACAGAATTGTGCCTTTTAAATCAGAGAGAAGTATACCGCAGAGAAATGAAAAACAGGATCAGAAAAAAATTGAACGATGGCGCAGTAAAGTTCGTTCAGCGGCGGCTCAGTGCCGCCGGGCTTATCTGCCTGGTGTAGAGCCGGTTTCTTCTTTTAATCATATTCTACCCAGGATTGAGAATGCTATGGCCTTTGTGCCCTGGGAAAAGGAAAAAAAGGCTTCTTTGACCAATTTACTAAAACAGTCATGCCCAACAGGCAAAGCTGTTTTTCTCTTTGTCGGACCTGAGGGAGGTTTCGAAAAGTTTGAGATAGAAGCATTACAAGAGGCAGGAGCTAAAGCAGTTCATCTGGGCCCGCGAATTTTACGAACCGAGACAGCTGCTGCGGCGGCTATCGCACTGGTTCAGTCTGCCTGGGGCGATCTTGCCGGGGAAGGTGTTAATACTTGAAAAAGAAAGCAGCGTTTTATACGCTTGGCTGCAAGGTAAATTTTTGTGAAACTGAATCATTGCAGGAACTTTTTGAACAGTCAGGTTACAGAATTGTTGATTTTGCTGAAGAGGCCGATCTTTATATCATCAATACCTGTACTGTAACCGGGCACAGTGATCATAAGTCAAGGAAGGCAATACGCCAGGCTCGGCGCAGGGCACCTGAAGCAATTATTGCTGTAACCGGTTGTTATGCCCAGGGTTCACCTGAAGAAATAAAAAAAATAGAGGAACAGCCAGATTTAATTATTGGCAACCGGGAGCGTGAAAGCTTCCCAGCCCTGGTTGAATCAATTAAACGGGGCGAATTGGTTGACCTGGTTAAACCGCATCAAACCGGTTCTAATTTTGAACTGCTGCCACCGGCTGGACGGAGAGGTAGAACCAGGGGTTTTCTGAAGGTCCAGGAAGGTTGTAATCAAAGCTGCAGCTATTGTATCGTCCCCAGTGTCAGAGGCCCGCTGCGCAGTATGCCTCCCTCTGAAGTTTTAAAAAGGGTGGAAGCACTGACTGCTTCAGGTTGCAGGGAAGTGGTTCTGACTGGAGTGCACCTCGGTATGTATGGTGAGGATCTTGAAGATTCATCACTGGCGGAGCTGTTAAATGCTATGGAGGGTGTGCCGGGTTTGAGGCGCCTGCGTCTCAGTTCCCTCGAACCGTCTGATATAAATTCTGCCCTGGTAGAAACGATTGCTGCTTCCCCTGTGATCTGTCCCCACCTGCACATTCCACTGCAAAGTGGTGATGGAGAAATCCTGAGGATTATGAACAGGCCCTACGAGCCGATTGAATATCTTTACCTGGCGAAATGGCTTAAGCAGGAAATACCAGGCTTGTCGTTGAGCAGTGACGTTATAGTCGGTTTTCCCGGCGAAACAGACAGGCATCACCGGCGCAGCATGAAACTAATTGAAGAGATTGGTTTTAGCCGCCTGCACGTATTTAAGTATTCATCACGCCCGGGCACGGCAGCTGCCGGTTTTAGTGATCACCTGCCAAACCAGGTCAAGGATGTCCGCAGCAGGGAAATGATTAAACTCGGCGAAAAAATGGCTTCTGAGTACAGACAGCGCTTCATCGGCACGATCCAGTCTGTTTTAGTTGAAAAAGTTGTACCGTACAGTTACGGGGAAGGGTTTACCCCTCATTACCTGAGAGTAAAAGTAGATGCTGATATCAAGGGCTTGCACTGGAAGGGCAGGGAAATTGATGCCCGCCTGGAGCAGGAAGATGGTGACTGCTTAAGGGCAGTTCCTATCAGGAGAAAGCGCTCGACAGGGTAATTATTAAAATACCGTAATCACTAAGCCTAAAATTTATCCAGGATCGGCAAGGAAAGCGGCCAGCTCTTTGAGACTGCCTCGATAGTCATAAGCCGGTTCTATTCCATCACGCTCTAGTATAAAATCATCCACAAGGTATGTATCCATCCCAGCTGTTGCAGCAATTAGATCTTCCAGGGTATCATTTCCCGCCATAAGGCAAAGTTCAGGCGGACAGTTAATAATATCTGCAATTTCCGAGTAGTATTCTGTCCTGGGTTTACAGAAGTGCATGTTCTCCATGGTTGTGATAAGTGTAAAGTCTTTTTCTGAGAAACCGCTCCAGGAAAGTCTTTCCAGGATTGCCGCAGCGGGGAAAATCGGGTTGGTGGCAAGCACTAAAGTTAAGTTTCTGTCTTTTGCTGCCTTGATAACAGCACTCGCCTGTGGATGTGCCCTGGCCCAACAGCTTAACCGTGGAAAATCGTTATCATAGAAATCTTTTGCCACCGGTTTTATTTCTTTTTCGCTTAATCCGATCCGCAGGCAAAAATCTTCATAAAATACTTCCTCATTGCTCTTGCCTGGATCATCGTTTTTGACCATCACCGAGATTGCGCCGAAGAGTTGTTCGGAGAAATCTTTTTTGTCCAGGTGCTTGGTAAATCTATCCGAAAGGGCATCAATATAAGCATCAATAAATTGTTGAATATCCAGATCGAGCAGAGTACCATCAAGATCGATCAGTAAGGCTTTATAGTTGTTGTTACTGCTCATATTCCTGTTCTTGACCACCAAAGTAATCTTCAATATTGCCGATTAACTCCTGGTCATAAATCTCCTTGTTTGCTTCGTTGATTATTTTCTGGATATCTTCAAGCAGTACAGATACTTTGTATTCTGCGGTTAAAAGGTTTTTAAGCAAAGTATTCATGTTGACCACTTCATAAAGTTTTTCAAGCTTATCTTTTTGTTCCTGTGATACCTCTACTCCGGAAAGCTGCTGCTTGTGCATATTAAATTGTTCCTTGCGAAAATCCAGCAGCATCTCCTTGGCTGAAGGATCTGCCTTTACTGCAGCCTGCGCATCCTTCATCTCTTTGAATTCTGAGGATTCACGCAGGGCTTTGGCCAGATTATGAGCAGCATCATAAGGATTCATTAAGATAACACCCCCTGTTAGTATGTTTAATAAATTATAAAACTAGTTGCCCCTTTTATGCAATGCCTTTAGTTCGGAAGTTGGGGCTTTATGATTCGATGAGATGCGATTTTGTAATATTCTGCAACTTCTGCAGCTGCCTGATCCAGGTCTTCAGCGTCAATAACAGCGTCAAATTGAGCGCTTTCAGGTTTTGAATCTTTATAGAAAAGGTCGTAGTAATCTGTGCAGAGCATTTCTGCAACAGTACGATATTGCTCCTGTTTTAGCATGCCCAGCAGTAAATCCGTTTTTTTCCCGCCAAGCCGGTTTCTTAAAGAACTAATTGCTGTTTCAAGCTGTATATTCAACCAGTCAGGGACTGACTCCGGGATATAAGTTTGCAGGATACGTTCTACCCTTTTTTCGAGGGAAGCAGTAAGCAGAATTTGAAAACCGTTGTCCATAGCTTTACCCAAAAAAACAGGCAGGTAAATGTTGCCGATACGACGGCCTTCTCCTTCAATAAAAATTAACTTTTCACTTTTGAAGATTTCCAGCTGATTCAGCAGAAGTGCATCAAAATCTTTCTGGGAACGCTCATTTACATCACCGACAGTACCGAAAACTGAACCGCGGTGTCCGGCCAGCTCTTCGAGATCAATAACCGGGCAGCCTTTTTGTTCCAGTTTTTTCAGGATCGCAGTTTTACCCACCCCTGTCAGGCCGTGTAAGACATATAATCTACTATCCAGACTGTAATTGCCAAGTTTTTGACTAATATATTTCCGGTAAGCTTTATAGCCTTTTTTTAGTCTAAACACATTAAAACCCGTGAGTCTGAGTACTTCATAGAGGCTCAGGCTGCGCATACCACCCCGGTAACAGTATAAAAGCGGAGTTTTTGGACCGGCTGCTTCCAGGACTTTATTTACCAGCATAGGTAGTTTGGGTCCTACCATCTCCAGGGCAACCAGGCGGGCTTCTTTTTCGCCTACATTATGGTAAATAAGGCCTAACTGGTGGTGCTCCCGATTATCAAAGAGTGGGATGTTTATTGAGCCGGGAATAGAAGCTTTCCGGTATTCTTCCGGTGATCGTACATCAATGAAGGTTAAATCTGAACGGTCTAAAGCTTCAGCTATTTCAATTTCCAACCTGGTTCACTCCTGCCGGGTAGTAACTCGTTCTTATTTATTATAGCGGATAGCTGCTGCTCTGTAAAAATGACGCCATAATGCGATTATGTATTTAAATTAACTGCAACATCAAAGCTTGCTTAATGTAGCAGAAAAACTATAAAAATTTTTCCTCTAAAAAGGTAAAAAGAGATCTTTTATCGAAGTAAGGTTTTTAAGGGCACGGCAACTATATTTTGATTGCTTTAACGCGCTGTGTTATAATACCGGTCAGGAGGAATTCGAATGTCTGCAGATTGCATTTTTTGTAAAATTATTAACCGGGAGCTTGATGCAGATATAGTGTATGAAGATGAAAAAGTAGTGGCCTTTAAAGATATCAATCCGGCTGCTCCGGTTCATGTTTTAGTTGTGCCGCATAAACATATTCCAACCCACCTTGATTTAAAAGAAGAGGATGAGGCATTGATTGGACATATGCATTCTGTTGCGAACCAGGTGGCGAGAGATTTTAAACTTGATAAAAAGGGTTACCGCGTAGTTATTAACTGNGGCGCAGATGCCGGCCAGATTGTTTTTCACCTTCACCTCCACCTCCTGGGAGGAAGACCTTTGTTGCAAACCATAGCTAAGGGCAGGGGTGTTTAATTATTAAG
>SL_8KL_010_SEDDRAFT_10004334_pt1 | contig 11446 bp, 6 predicted proteins | sample SodLakKL_010_SED_4_FD_11160 | JGI IMG/M metagenome (IMG submission 11160) | reverse complement strand
TACACAGACTATAGAGATGAGCAGTGGAGTCGGAAATGACGATATCAGCGTAACATTGGACGGTGGTCAAAGCACGACCGAAACGTTCACCACAGGCACCAATACAGGTGACGCGGGAAGTTACACCGCAACTGTATCTTCAGAAGACGATTCGGATTCGGATTCCTTCGAAGTGTTGGAGCCAGGTTATTTTGCAGTGTACAACGTGAACGCGAACGATGTGGTTGAGGGCGAAACAGTAGAAGTTACTGCTACCATAGAGAACACGGGAGATGTAGAAGATACACAGACGATAGAGATGACAACTGAGCCAAACATAGGTACAGACAGCGTGTCCGTAACATTGGACGGTGGTCAAAGCACGACCGAAACGTTCACTACTGGAACTTCTGCAGGCGATGCGGGAAGTTACACCGCAACTGTATCTTCAAACGACGATTCGGATTCGGACGACTTTGATGTGATAGAGGATACGGAAGATCCCTATTTTGCAGTTCAGCAGGTCGATGCTGAGGACATAATAGAGGGTGAAGACCTAGAAGTGATCGCAACCATCGAAAATTTGGGAGACGAAGAAGCTACACAGACGATAGAGATGACCACTGATCCCGATATAGGAAGTGATACCGAAACCATCACGTTGGATGGCGGCCAAAGTACATCCGTTACCTTCACCACGACAACTTCTTTAGGAGATACGGGCAGTTACACCGCTACTGTCTCTTCAGAAGACGATTCGGCTCAGGATACTTTTGAAGTGTTAGAGGGAGCTTATTTTGAGGTTTACAACGTGGACGCGAACGATGTGGTTGAGGGCGAAACAGTAGAGGTTACAGCTACCATAGAAAACACGGGAGATGAAGAAGCTACACAGACGATAGAGATGACCACTGATCCCGATATAGGAAGTGATACCGAAACCATCACGTTGGATGGAGGCCAAAGTACATCCGTTACCTTCACCACGACAACTTCTTTAGGAGATGCGGGCAGTTACACCGCTACTGTCTCTTCAGAAGACGATTCGGCTTCGGATGACTTTGAGATCCAGTCTGAAGAAGACCCAGCTCACTTTACGATAATATCCGTGAGTGCTTCCGGGGTGGTGGAAGGCGAGACGGTAGAGGTGACCGCAACTATAGAGAATACGGGAGACGAAGAAGCTACACAGACGATAGAGATGACCACTGATCCCGACATAGGAGTGGATAGTATATCTGTAAGTTTGAATGGTGGTGAAAGCACGACCGAGACGTTCACCACCGGAACTAGAGAAGGTGACGCTGGGAGTTATACCGCTACTGTTTCTTCAGAAGACGATTCAGCTTCGGACGACTTTGATGTGATAGAGGCTACAGATGATCCTTATTTCGCCGTTCAGAACGTCGTGGCTGAGGACATAGTCGAAGGCGAGACCTTAGAGATCAATGCGATCATCGAAAACTTAGGAGGTGACGACGATACGCAGGAAGTCAACATGGAAAGCGGTTTGGGAAGCGGTTTTGAATTGATACAACTAGATGCAGGTGAAAATGCCACGGTCACGTTCACTGTAGAAACCTCTTCAGGTGATGCAGGCACTTATACCGCTGAAGTCACCACGAACGATGATTCCGGTGACGACGATTTCACGGTCAAAGAGCCGGCGGAATTTTCTGTCAGTATCACTCAACCCGTAGATGATGAAGAATTTGCTGAAGGTGAAACAGTCAGTGTTGAGTACACAGTTGAAAACATCGGTGGAGCGGAGGGAGAACAGACCATAGAGTTCCTGGTCGAAGGAGCACTAGAAGACAGTGAAGAGATATATCTAGCGCCAGATGAGGAACGCCAAGGTGAATTCATCTGGGATGCAGGAGAAGAGGGTGAATACGAGCTGACGATAGCGAGCGAGGATCAACAAGAAGAAGTCACGATCACTGTAACAGATGAGGTGGTAGAATACGAGTTGACCATACAAGTGGAAGGAGAAGGAACAACCGATCCAGAACCGAACACTCATACATATGAGTATGAAGAGGAAGTCACTGTAGAAGCCATCCCTGACGAAGGGGCGCAATTCAGCCACTGGGAAGGTAACGTACCCGAAGATGAACAGGAACAAATAGAGATCACTATAACCATGGACGAAGACAAGACGCTCACTGCCCATTTCACGGAATATCATCCTGGAGAAGGACATCAGTTGATGATAAATATCGAGGGAGACGGAGTCGTATTTGTGGACGGTGTGGAGGTAGAAAGTTCACATTGGGATGAGTACGAAGAAGGAACAGAAGTCGAGTTAATAGCCGAGGGAGCCGAGGATTGGACATTCAGTCACTGGACCGGTGATCATCCGGAAGAAGAAGGAGATGAAGAAAGTATAATCCTCGTCATGGACGAAGATAAAAGTCTAACGGCATACTTCCAAATGTTAGGAGATGAAAAATACGAACTAACTATAAACATCGATGGAGAAGGTAGTACCAATCCGGATGAAGACACTCACACCTACACCGAAGGTGAGCAGGTCCGATTAAATGCGGAGCCCGACGAAGGATGGGTATTCAGCCACTGGGAAGGTAACGTACCAGAAGCAGATGAAGACAAAAGAGAGATAACCCTGCTGATCGATAGTGACAGAACCGTTACCGCAGTCTTTCTACAAGAGGCGCTTTTCAGAGGGGAGATAGTCGAATATGACGCTGAGATAAAAGTGGGAGAAGAAGCCGTTGTGGAATACAGGTTAACGAATACAGGAGGTTTAGAGGGTACTCAAGTCGTGGAGTTAGTTATCTATGACGAAGAGGACAACGTAGTGTTTGAGGACAGCGAAGAGATAACCCTCGGTGTCGACGAAGTCTATGAAGGCGGATTCGTTTGGGAAGCTGAAGATCCTGGGGAATACACCTTAGTTTTGATGGGGGAAAGCGAGACCATGACGGTCGATGAAGAGTCCGGGCCGGCTGCTTTATTTGAGGCGTGGTGCGGCTCCTGGTGGATGATCTTGATTTTGATCATACTGTTCGCAGTGGTTTTGGCGGTCCTGTTTTGGAGGAGGAAAAAGAGAGAGGAACGTTATCCTACAAGTTCTTCCTTCCCATTCTCTAAAGCTGAGAAGGAAAAGGAACCGGAGATAGTTGGAGGAGAAAGCTTCTTTGAAGCCGTGCAGGGAGGAGAAGCTGAACCCAAAGATGGACGACAAGGAGTAACTGATACTTCAAGATTTATAAGCGACGAATCACACCAAGTAGAAAGAGAAGATGATGCTGAGTTTGTCGAGCCTGATAGGCAAGAAGATACATCGAGACTCGAAGAAACGGATGAAAGTGGTGTATTCTTAGAAACTGAAGAAGATAGGAGTGAATATACAGATGAAGAGGGATATGCGGACGAGGAAGACACTAAAGAGGAAGAAGTTATAGAGTGTTCGGTCTGCGGAAACGAAGTGGGCGCCGACGAAGAAAGATGCTATGCGTGTGGAAACATCTTGGGATCTGAGATAGAAGAAGGATGGGATATGGAGGAAGAAGAAGTCGAAGAGCCGTTTACGGACGAAGTCGAAGAGGAGGAGATGACGGAAGAGGCCGGCTCGGACCAAGAAATACCTGAAAAAGATATTGCGGCCGTACAAGGTCCTGCTGAAGATCCCGTATCGGCAGAAAAATGTTCCGAATGTGGAGGAGCGGTTCAAGAGGGAAAAGACGAGTGTCCTCACTGCGGTGTTGAATTAGATGAGGTAAGCCTTTCTTCTTTTGATGATGATCTATTTTATGAATGTAAAGAATGTGGTTTCCTTATAACAGAGGACGAGGAAAAATGTCCCTATTGTGACACCCCTATCGAAAAGTAGTAAATCATCACCTATTCTTCCNGCGGAGGTATGTATACGTCCTGAAGGACCGTGTTGGAATTCCCGCTTATATCTTCCATCTCCAGCCTTAGACTGTAAGGTTCGCGCCGTGCTATCACACCTTCATAGGTCATGGTGTAATAGTGGCCTTCGTCTTTGTTCATCCGTATGCGTTCACCTTCGTCAAAAGTTATGTGAACGCTCTCTTCTTTTATTTCCGTATTGGACGTGATCTTCGCCCTGAAGGTAACGTTGTATTCCGCACCCATAGTGATATTGTCCTGGTCCACCAGTTCGCCTTCGTCATCCAAAAGCCATACCTCTATCTCGTTTACACGCGGATCGGCATAATCACCGAAAGGAGGATTCATCAGTAGGATCCAAACAGCTAAAAGTGTCATAAAATACACGCCGAAATTTTTTAACCATCCTTTAGTGCCCATCTCACTGATATCCATCTTTAAAATCTGGTAGATAGGTTTCAAGAAGGCGAGTCCGAGCATACCCGCTAATAGACCGACTGCCCATTCGCCAGTGATATCGAAGACTAAGAAACTAACGACCGCAAAGGCGGGAGCTACTGCTACGCTGATAAGGGTGGTCTTACCTTCAGCGATCTGGTCTCTCATATATTTTTCCCGATCGAACTCGGGCATCTCGAAGTCCGTTTCTTCTTCTTTCTCCTCTTTTTTCCTTCTCTTCGCCATGTGTGACAATAGGGTAGAGGAAGGGAACTTTATTAAAAATCTTTTGTACGGGCGGTGCTGGATAAGAATCGGCCTATCTCACGGATTTCCCAAAACAATAATAAGGACTCTTTATTCTCCTGAGACCGATGGGCGCTAAACGAGAACAAAATGATCTTGAACGGCTGTTCGACCCTCGAAATATAGCGGTGATCGGAGCGTCAAGAAAGAAGGGAAAAGTGGGCTATAAACTCCTCTCTAACATACTTGAATCCGAATACGAGGGTGATGTTTATCCTGTTAATCCCAAGGGCGGCGAAGTTCTAGGCATGGAACTCCATGAATCTATCGAAGAACTGCCAGAACCTATAGATTTAGCGGTGATAGTCGTGCCTGCAAAGCTCGTCAAGGAAGCTGTCCACCAGTGCGGAGAGAAAGGTGTTAAACATATCATAGTTATATCCTCTGGATTTGCTGAAGTGGGTAAAGTCGAAGAAGAAAGAGATCTGGTGGAAGAAGCAAAGAAATACGGTATGAGAGTTTTAGGTCCCAATGTTTTTGGCATATATTCCGCAAAATCTGATCTCAACGCAACTTTCGGGCCTTCCGATATAGAGAAAGGGAGCATAGCTCTTTTATCCCAGAGCGGCGCTCTAGGTATCGCGCTTATAGGCAAAACCGCCCAGCAGTACCTGGGTCTTTCAGCGATAGTCAGTATAGGGAACAAGGCCGATATCGACGACGTCGATCTAGTAGAGTATTTCAGTGAAGACGGAGAGAGCGAGGTTATTTTGGTCTACATGGAAGGGCTGGAAAACGGCAGGGAATTCATGGAAACCGTAGAAACCCTGCAGGAAGACAAGACAGTAATAGTGCTAAAATCGGGTCGCTCTGAGAAAGGTGCAACCGCCGTAGCTTCTCATACAGGTTCTCTTGCGGGAAGCGATCGTATCTTTTCTTCTGCCTTCAAGCAGTGCGGTGTTCTGAGAGCCGAAAATCTGAGGGAAGCTTTCAACTGGTCTAGGGCCTTCTCAAATTCATCTTTGCCTAAGAATGAAAACACCGTAGTGGTGACCAACGGCGGGGGCATAGGAGTTTTGAGTGCCGATGCGGCAGAAAAGTACGATGTTAAATTACTGGATGATCAAACTCACTTGAAGGAAACTTTTGAGGACGCGATCCCTTCCTTCGGTTCCACAAAAAATCCCGTAGACATAACCGGCCAGGCAGGTAAAGAAGAGTATGAAAAATCTTTGAGGCGCGCCTATGAAAGCGAAGAGATCGGCTCGGTGGTAGGTCTGTACTGCGAAGCGGGAGGAGGCGATGCATGGGGTGGGGCAAAAGCCATCAAGGAAGTTTATGAAGAATATGGCGATGAAAAGACCTCTGTTTTCACCTTCGTAGGAGGAAAGGAAGCCGACGAATGTGTTCAATGGTTGAGGAAACACGATATCCCCGCTTTTACCGATACGTACGAATGCGTTTCCGCTTTGGGGGCACTCTATCAGAAAAAAAGGTACTTGGAGAGGATGAAAAATAAAGAAGAGATACCTGAACCGGACATACCCTTGGAAAAGATAAGGAATAGGTTGAAGCAGATAAGAGAAAGAGATAGGCTGACCCTTCGTGAGGACGAGGCGAGGGAAATCTTAGACATGGCGGGAATACCCATGGCGGAAGGTGAAGTCGTGACCTCTTTGGAAGGTGCCGTCGAGACGGCAGAAAGAATCGGCTATCCCGTGGTGCTAAAGATAGTTTCCGAAGATATAATACATAAATCCGACGCCGGCGGCTTGGCCTTGAACCTAGAAAATGAAAAAGAGGTGGTCGACGCTTACCAGGCCATACTTTCCAACGTGAGGAAAAAATACCCGGATGCACACATCAAAGGTATATCGGTGGCGAAGATGCTCCAGGGCGGCGAAGAGACGATCATAGGTGGCACAAGGGATAATACTTTCGGGCCTCTAGTGATGTTCGGACTCGGCGGGGTTTACGTCGAGATCTTAGAAGACGTGGAATTCAGAGTGGCGCCTATAGGCATAAAAGAGGCTAGAAGGATGATGGGAGAGATCAACGCATTTCCCGTATTGGTCGGTGCCAGGGGAGAGTCAAGAAAAGATCTAGGTGCATTGGCAGATGTTATATATAAGATATCATATTTGATGAATGAGGTGGACGAGATAGCCGAGATGGACCTCAATCCGATCAAGGCTTTTGACCAGGGAGAAGGTTGTAAAGCAGTAGATGTTGCTATAAATCTCAAAAGAAGGTGATCTAAAAAATGAAGAATATTATCATATCCTCAACGGAAAAAGATGCAGGCAAGACCACTATCGGTTTAGGCATAGCTCTTTCTACCGACCGCTCTTTGAATTACTTCAAACCATTTGGTGATAGACCGATATATAAGAAAAAAAGGTTGATAGATTACGATGCTAAACTTTTCAAAAATGTATTGAATTTAGATACCNATTATGAAAAATTCTGTATAGGTTTTGATCATTCGAAGATCAAGTACGCCTATGACGAAACGACTATAGGGGATAAGATAAAGGAAAGCGTTGAAGAGCTTTCGAAAGGAAGGGACGGCGTTATCATCGAAACCGGCGAACATTGGGGTTTCGGTTCCTCTATCGGATTAGACCCTATGTCTCTTTCAAGTGTGATCGATTCCGAAGTTCTGTTAGTAAGCTCGGGAACGGGAACCGACGTCGTAGATAAACTCACCACCGCTTCCCGCTACTTCGAGAAGAACGGCACGGAAGTTAGAGGCGTGGTGCTAAACAAGGCAGAATCCGTCGAAGAGATGGAAGATTTCGTCGTTAGCGAAGTCGAATCTCTTGGATTGGACGTACTAGGCGTGGTCCCGGAGATATCCAGCTTGGATCTTACCAGGATGAGATTCATAAACGACATGCTATTCGGGAAGGTCGTTGCAGGAGAGGACGGATTGGACAACATAGTGGAAAATGTGTTAGTCGGTGCTTTGAGCGCAGACGAGATGGTGAGGAATCCAGCCTTCCAGGAAAAAAGAAAATTGATGGTCACGGGAGGAGACAGAACCGATGTTGTCCTCGCTTCTTTAGAAGAAGGGACATCAGGTATAATCTTGACCAACGATATAATACCGCCGAGCAACATAATTTCTCGGGCCGATAGAGCTAATATACCTTTGATCTCCGTTCCGATCGACACGTACGAGGCGGCGAAACGTATAGAGGCTATGGAGACCATTACGACCATAGAAGACGACTTCAAGATAGACAAGATAAGAGAAGAAGTATGTCCAAGGCTCAACATAGAGCTTTGAAGTAGCGGTTTGATATATCATGAGTTATGATGTTGAGTATGAAGATGCCGAGACGGCTCTGAAAAATATAGGTAGAGGGGACAGAGTTTTCGTTGGCTCCGGTGCATCCGAACCGCAGTATCTTGTAAAGGAATTGACGCAGCTGGCCGACCAGTTTTACGATACTGAAATATTTCATATCCAAACCCTCGGGGTAGCGCCTTACACTGAAGACAAATTCAAAAATCGTTTCAGGCATAACGCATTTTTTGTAGACGACAATACTAGAGACGCGGTTGCAGAAGGTAGAGCCGATTATACACCTATATTCATGAGAGATATCCCTAAGCTTTTCAATACCGGCAGAATACCTCTAGATGCTTCTTTGGTCCAAGTTTCACCCCCGGATAAACACGGCTGGATGAGCTTCGGCATCGCTGTAGACATAATACGAGCGGCGGTACAGAATTCTAAGATGGTGATCGCACAGGTCAACCCGGAGATGCCTAGAGTACACGGAGACGCCTTCATCCACGTGAACGATGTAGATCATCTTATCCATCATGAAGAGGAGCTTTTAGAATTCGATCCCATAGTACCTACTGATAAGGCAGAAAAGATAGCTGGTAATGTTAGCCCTCTGATAGAGGACGGCGCTACGCTTCAAGTAGGTTATGGTGAGATCCCAAACGCATTATTATCCCATCTAGACGAAAAAGAGAACCTTGGTGTACACACGGAGATGCTGTCCGAGGATCTTGCTGAACTGATACAGAACGGTACTATAACTAACAAGAAGAAGAGTATAAACCCCGGTAAGAATATAGCTTCCTTTCTGATGGGGACTAGAGAACTTTATGATTTTGTCGACGATAATCCCGAGATAGAACTCCATCCTACCGACTATACCAACGATCCATTTACCATCGCTAAGAACTATAAGATGACCGCAATCAATACGGCTTTACAGGTGGATCTTACCGGTCAGGTGTGCGCGGATTCTTTAGGGTACAGTTTCTACAGCGGTATAGGTGGTCACGCGGACTTCATGCGGGGGGCCGGTTACGCCAAAGACGGCAAATCCATAATCGCTCTATCCTCTACGGCTCAAAATGGCGAAGTCTCCAGGATAGTGCCCGCTTTAGACGAAGGTGCCGGGGTGGTGACCACTAGAGGAGACGTAGAATATGTCGTCACTGAATATGGCGTAGCTTACCTCAAAGGTAAAAACATAAGGGAGCGAGCCATGGAGTTGATCAACATAGCACACCCTAGATTCAGAGATAAGCTGCTGAAAGAAGCGAAGGAGCACAACCTTGTTTATAGAGAGCAGATGTTGGTGATCGGCGAAGGAGGAAGGTATCCCGACGAATACGAGGAGTATAAAGAGATAGAGGGGAAAGAATACCTTTTCAGACCGATGAAGCCTACTGACGACGAGCTGCTGAAAGATCTGTTTTACTCGCTATCTGACGAAAGTCGATATAAGCGGTTCATGAGCACCCGTAAAGACATGCCGCATGAAAGAAGGCAGGACTTCGTGCAGATAAATTATAAGAAAGAGATGGCTATAGTGGTGATAGACCCTGAAATCGAAGGACCGGACAGGATGGTCGGTGAAGCAGATTATAGGATCAAAGAAGGGCAGAACGTTGCGGAAGTTTCTGTGATGGTAAGGGACGAATATCAAGCTCGAGGTATAGGTACGGCCCTGCTGGAGCACATAACCATGATAGCAAAGAACAAGGGGTTGTACGGGTTTACCGCAGAAGTCTTGGCTGATAATAAAAAGATGCTCAGGGTGTTCGAAAAGATGGGATACGATGTAGAGAAGAAAAGAAAATATAACGAATATCAACTGCGTATGCGCTTCATATGAGAGAGGTTTTTATGAGCATAAACACTAACGATCCGCTGAAAGTATCGGATTTCAAGGGAACGTGGAGAATGGACATAGAGAGGATTAACGATATAGTAAAGAGTGTAAAAGGCAAGGGAAGATACCAGCTTTTGGAGAGCGAGTCACGAGAAGTTTTGAGGGCCGCACGGATCCCAATCGCGGAAGGAAAAGTGGTCAAGGACCTCCATGCTTGTATAGCTGCATCAGAAGAGATAGGTTATCCCTTGGTATTGAAAGTCGATTCGGAAGATATAGTGCACAAGATGGACGTCGGGGGTGTGGTGACAGGTATAGAAGACGAAGAAGAGCTTAAAGACGCCTATCAGGCTATCCATTCGAGGGTGAGAGCGAGAAAGCCGGATGCGAACATAAGAGGTATAACGGTTTCAAAGATGATCGAAGGGGGTAAGGAAGTTGTTATAGGGGGTATGGTCGATCCGACATTCGGGCCTGTGGTCATGTTCGGCCTCGGCGGAATATACGTGGAGATATTCGAAGACGTCGAATTCCGTGTAGCTCCTTTGGACCTAGAAGAGGCATATGAAATGATCTCCGATATAGATTCATTTCCTCTGCTGGTAGGCGCTAGAGGACAAAGATGTAGAGATCTGGATGCGCTGGCCGAGATGATAACCAAGGTAGGATATCTCGTCTATAGCGTTAAAGATATCAATGAAATCGATCTGAATCCCGTTGCCGCTCTAGAGAATGGGGCTAAAGCCCTCGACGTAGCTATAACTCTGAGATGCTAGATTTCTTTTAGTCACTCTTCATCAGTACCTCTGATATCTTTGGAGATAAGATCGACATAATCTTCTCTACCGTCAATCTCTATTTTTTTCTCTTGGGCGACCACTAGAAGAGCGGTTCTTACCTCTATGTTCATCTCGTCCTGTTTATTGTTGGCGAGAGATATGATCTCCTGTCTAGAGAGCTCACTTTTCTTCGATATCTGGTCCAACAATTCTTGAAAAACGTCCCTTTTTTCTCCCTTATCAAGCAGATCTTTTGGAGGCTCAAAATCCATGGGTATATCTATACTCTTGAAGTCGAATCTCGGCTTAACGGAATCGTCTTCAACTTCTACAAGACCGAGTTCTAAGGCTCTTTCAAAGACTCGCTTAGCGTAGTCGGAAGAATACCAATCCAGATCGGCGGATTGGGTATATATAAAATCATCCCTGCTGATCTCTTTTCCTCCTCTTTGGAATAGAAACGCTAAAACATTCTTCAATTCTTCTGAAATCCTACCACCTCCCTGAGCGTAAAAATAAAGCCCTGTAGATTTTCATGGTCTAAATACTCGGCTCTTTTTGGGGAGATCCCGGCAACGTATAATTCGTAATCGCCGTGGGGAAGAGATCTAAGGTGCCTTTCTTCGAACCGCTTATCCCCTAAGGCGGTGAAGATTATCTTATCTATCCCTTCATCCAAAGCGAAGTCGGCTACGCGTTTTATACTCATGTTCCTTATCTGCTCCGACGGCGAAATCATGCCGTCTTTATGATCTATGGACAATATCAACTCGTCGCTCAATCCTACGGCCTCTTTGATGCTATCTTTTGAACGTATAGTTTTTGTCGATATTATCGCTTTATCTGCGCCTGCTATGAAACAATCGGTTATCTCTTCGGGCCCCCTCGCCCCTATATCGGCCCACACCCGTTTCCTTGTACTGATCTTCCTTATAACCTCCGTCTGGGGCCTATTGGATTCGATACCACTGATATCCA
>SL_8KL_010_SEDDRAFT_10004333_pt1 | contig 11449 bp, 13 predicted proteins | sample SodLakKL_010_SED_4_FD_11160 | JGI IMG/M metagenome (IMG submission 11160) | reverse complement strand
TTAGAAACTCATAACTAAAAAACTCTTCACAACTCTCTTTTTTATTTTATCAAATTCAAGAAGTTTTACTCTTAACGGCTGTATTCTCAAAATTCTTTATTTCTGCTTCTGCAGGGTCACCTTTCCAATCCTCTGCAGAATACTCAGTTTCGACAATAGTGGTAATTCCACCTCGGATATTCCAATCCCCTCTAACCCTCATATAACGGGGTTTTAGCACTTTAACGAGGTCATCTAATATCTTGTTCGTGGCTTCTTCGTGATAAACCTCGACATCTCTATAATCTACGATATAGTATTTCAATGATTTCAATTCTATCAAGTAATCACCCGGGATGTAAATTATAGTTATAGTTGCAAAATCCGGTTGATCCCTCTTACCCGGGCACAAACATGTGAATTCAGGACAGATTATCTTTACTTTATATTCTTTCTCGGCGTACTTGTTTTCTATAGTTTCTAGTTCAGTCGTGTTCATATTAGTCATAGTCGAATACAGTTATCTATTAAACATTTTTTCCTCTTTTTAGATATATGGGATATAACTTCTCAAATTATATATACCACTGGTTTGATTCGGGTTTCCTTATGAAAACAGCACTAGTTGCATTAGGAGGTAATTCTTTATTAAGACCCGAAGACGAAGGGACTGCAGACGATCAATTCAATAGGATGAGTGAAACCTGTAAAAAACTTGCAGATATGATATCACAGGGTTACGACATCGTTTTTACACATGGAAACGGTCCTCAAGTAGGGAACATACTTATCCAAAATGAACATTCGTCACATCTAGTACCTTCGATGCCCCTGGATATATGTGGTGCTGAATCTCAAGGTCAGATCGGTTATATGTTTCAGCAGACCTTGAAAAATGAGTTGAAGAAGAAAGGGATAGATCGAAACATAATCAGCCTGGTTACTCAAGTTTTAGTAGATAAGGATGACCCGGCTTTTAATGAACCGAGTAAATTCGTCGGACCGTATTATGAAGAAGAAAAAGCCAAAAAGATGGAAAAAGAAAAGGGCTGGGTAATGAAGAAAACCTCCGATGGGAAATATCGAAGAGTGGTACCATCCCCTAAACCAATGGAAATAATCGAATCCGAGATAATATATGATATAATTTTCAGTGGCGAAGAAGGTCATATCGCCATAGCTGCAGGCGGTGGTGGTGTACCCGTAATAGAAGATGATGGTGATTTAAAGGGAGTCGAAGGTGTGATAGATAAAGACCTTGCTAGTGCTGTATTGGCTTCTGATATCGACGAAAAATTCTTTATCATGCTTACTAGGGTGGATAAAGTCTATCTTAATTTCGGTGAAGAAAATGAACAAGCTTTATCGGAGATCAATTTAGAAGAAGCCAAGAAGTACTTAGAAGAAGGACATTTTCCACCGGGTAGCATGGGACCTAAGATAAAAGCTTCGATACATTTTCTTGAGCAGGGCGGCGAAAAGGTTTTGATAACTTCGCCCGAAAAACTCTATCAAGCTCTGGAAAAAGAAGATGGTACATATATAGTAAGAGAATAGATTATTAGTCCTCTTTTTGTAGATCCTTACCTGGTTTCCTAAATTCTCCACCCCAGTATAAGATAGTATCTTCTCTTTTGTATTTCGGTGATTTTTTTGCATTCACAACTTGGCCTATGAACCATGTATGGTCTCCCGTTTTAAACTCCTCTTTTACTTCACATTCAAAAATCAACGGGAACTCTTGAACCCCTGGTACAGATATGTTTTTAGAGGATTCTTTGGTCAAGTCGAACTCTTTGAATTTATCCACATCTTTACCAGATACTTTACCACAGTCCAATATCTTCTCTAACTGATCTTTTGTGGGGACGTTTACGGTAAATTGTCGATGCTTTTTCATCAATTCAAATGAGTGCCTTTCAGGTGCGATCCCAGTCCCGAGCATAGGAGGGTCAAGAGAGAAAACATGCAGCATGGCCGCTGTTATCAAGTTCGATTCTTCTCCAGTACCTGTTCCTATCAAAACAGTTGGGAAATGAGGTAGAAATTTTAAAGCTGTATCTCCGGATAATTCTTCTTTCATGAAACCTCAAATTTGTTATAGATTAATCAATCTTTCGAAAAATCGGTGAAAGTTCTACTTAAAAGACTTAAATATTAAATTAACTATGTAGCCAAATATGATAGAAAGACCGCGGGGAACACGAGACCTAGATCCAAACGAGATGGGTATCAGACGTAAGATAGAAGAAAAGCTCAGAAATCTATCTAGGAGTTTTGGCTACAGAGAGATATTGACTCCTACTTTCGAACATACTGAACTATTTACAAAGAAGTCTGGCCCCGATATAGTAAACGAACTTTATCATTTCGAAGACAAAGGAGGTAGAGACATTGCCTTACGTCCTGAATTTACCGCTTCTGTGATCAGAGCTTATAACGAAGGGATGAGAGAGCTACCCAAACCTTTGAAATTATTCTACTTCGGACCGTCATTCAGATATGAAAGACCTCAATCAGGACGTTATAGAGAGTTCTGGCAATTTGGTACTGAATTGATCGGGCCAGATACAGCGAGAGCTGACGCAGAGAATATAGCTTTGGCTTATAAATGTGTGAAAAATATTGGACTTGATGAATTCCAATTTAGGGTCTCGAATCTAAAAATACTCGATCAATTTTTAGAAGAGAATGATATCGACATCGAAAAAAGACAGGATATCTACCATAAGATCGATAAAGGTGAAATCGAAGAAGTTTCTGAAGAGTTCTCTTTAGGCTCGGATCTGATCGATTTGCTCGATGTAGAATTGTATGAGATGTCAGAGATCCTTGAGGACTCTGAACCCATAGAGTATCTAAAAGAAGTCTTGGATCTATTGAAATATTACGGTATCGATAAGAAATACCTTACAGTTGACATCGCAACCGTTAGAGGTCTAGATTATTACAAAGGCGTGGTCTTTGAGATAGATGCTGATAATCTAGGTGCTGAAAAGCAGATCTTAGGTGGTGGAGATTACAACCTTGGAGACATATTCGGTATCGATATATCGTCTAAAGGTTTTGCCATGGGATTTGATAGAAGCATACTTGCTCTCCAAAACGAAGGAAAACTACCTGAGCTTGATGAGATGGATTGCTATATAATCCCCATCGGAGAGGAGAGTTTCGAGTACTCTTATGAAATCCTCAGCGAGTTGAGATCAAAGGATGTAATAACAGATATCGATTTGATGGGTAGGGGTGTTGGCAAAGCCCTTGGATATGCTGATAAAAATGATTTCGAGTATGCTCTATTGATAGGTGGCAACGAAGTGGAAGAGAAAACAGTTACCGTAAAGGATATGCATTCAGGTGATCAAAGAACCATCAAGAAAGAAGAATTCCTTCGAGAGGTAGATGAGAGATGGAACTAAAATTATTTGGAAAGACTATCAACAAGATACCTCTTGTCTTATTCATCATAACATTCCTTTATACCTCTGGCCTTTTCATAGCTCCTCTTACTTTGGAACCTGGAACCGTCGAGGAATTAGAGGGACATGCTAACATGTTGGACTTCCAAGAAAAATGGCAGGAATTACCAGCATACCATCGTGTAATTTACACATTTAGCGATTTCAACTGTCATCAAAAATATTACCGTTCGTTTACCATCAACGGTAATCAGATGCCTGTATGTGCAAGAGATGTTGGGATTTTCTCTGGATTGAGTCTTGGGCTTTTCGTTATGATGTTTATCGGACCAGAGTATGACTTTAAAGATATTTTACTTAAGCTGGTTCCCATGGACATTAAATTGACTGAATCCAAGAAAAACATAGTGCTTATATTTCTAGGTGCATTATTCGCTCTACCTATGGCCCTTGATGGAGGTATTCAATTAGTAACTTCGTATGAAAGCACCAATTTAACTAGAGTGATCACTGGTTTAATATTCGGTTTTGGATTTGCAGCATTCATCTCATCGATACTATTATCTGCTGGAATGGAGATCAAAGGAGTTCATTCTAAATGCAAGAAATCTTAATTTGACTCACACAAAACTTATATATGGTTTTATTACTGCTTCGGATTTGAGGATTCACGATGACATTGTGGCAAGGCAAATCAAAACGAAAGATCACAGGTGGTAGAAGACGATACCATAGGAAGAAAAGAAAATTCGAGATCAGTCAAGATTTCGAGAAGCCAGTGATAGGTCCCGAAAAAAGAAAACTGGTTAGATCCCTCGGTGGGAATCAAAAGATTAGAGTAGTCAGTGGAGAGTATGCTAACATAGCTGATAAGAAAGGAAAAGTCAGCAAAGTAAAGATAAGTAATGTAATTGAAAACCCTGCAAATCCAAACTACGTTCAAAGGAATATCCTTACAAAAGGGGCCAAAATTGAAACTGAAATGGGTACTGCAAAGATCACTTCTAGACCTGGTCAGGATGGAGTTGTAAACGCCATTTTGATAGAGGACTAGAACTATGGCTCTCAAAAAAAGAAACACATGGGTAATCTATCCAGAATATTTTGATAAAGATAAAACAAGGAATGAAGGTAGAAGAGTCCCAAAAAAGTACTCGATATCTTCTCCTGAGTTAAATGAGATAAGTAAGCTACTTAAAGAATTCGATATACCGAATATGAAGGAAGACCATAAAGCTCATCCAAGTACCTGGTATGAGAAAAACGGTCGGATCATAATAAACAAGCAAGATATGACCAAACAAAAATTTTTAAAACAGCTTGGGAAGAAACTTAGAGAACGGAGATGATCACGGCGTTACTCTTTTTATTCTGAAGTAGACTGGTTCGTCATCCTTCTGTCTAGCATAGATAAAAGTCTTTTTTACACTGTGTGCAACCCTCACAGATTTACTTATATTGTACCATGAAGTGGTAAAATCCTCGGGAACCGGTTCTATGATAAACTCTGCATGATGATGGTCTGGATCACCTTTATAGCATCTGAAAGCTGTACCATACTTGAAACCTGTTTTAGGGACCATCTCGTTATCTCGTAGATGTTTGTATATATTGTATTTCAACATGAAATTATCGTCTTTTTTTGAAGCGTATTCTTTCAGTTCTTTGAAATTAAAATGTCCTTTGTTTGATTCTTTTTTTAACTCTAAGTATCCGTGATCTAAAAGATAAAGAGATTCTAAAAGGGATATCTCGATATTATTATCAATTATATTTCCAAAAAATTGATCATCGTAAAGCATCGAATTAGATTCGTCAATGATGCATTTGTATCCGTGTAATATGCCTTCTATCTTTTTTCCATGGTAGTTTTTTACTTTCCCGTTTACGACTAATGTCGAAATTTTGTAATACGTTACGTCACCTTCAAGATCTAACAAGCCGACTATCATCTTCTTTTTTAATTTATTGATTACTTCGTACATCTCCTCGATTTTATTTATAGAGAACGTGTCAGTCTCAAGGTTTGCTTTAAGCCAATATTTTGTCGGAGTTTTTCCAGGTCCTCCACCCCTTGGGAACACTCTAAAATCAACTGGATCTGAAGCTTTTTTCAGTACATATCCTCTCAACCTCATATCCCTGTAAACAGGATATATAACATCAGATCTCTCATCTATTTCGACAGCTCTATCCATTAGAGTTTCTCTTTGAATATATTCTCCATCCTGATCTTTAACCTCCAATCGTTGAGCCTCTATAAGGTAAATGGCTTCTAAGAGATTTAATTCCAAACCTCCTCCAGATATTGGTTTTCCAAAATATCCTTTGTTATACAGTCTGTTTCCTTCCTTCTCGTCTTCGACTATTACTTTTTTATCTTTTAATAAACCAACCAATGTATCAACAAAGCAATAAAAAATTAAGTATTAAAATGTGTTCTTTAGATGTCTAGATTTTGAATATGACATTTGATAATCGTTAAATAAGTATAAGTAATAGATATTAAGATATCTTTCAGATGAATAATTTATTCACCTATGGCACACTTCTTTATGAGGACGAAGAACCTAGCTTTAACATCGATATAAACCGGTATATAGAGGAGGTAAAAAGGGGAGTAGTTCAAGGTGATCTTTATGTTGTCGAAGGCTTTCCTTTCTTAAACCTTGAAGGTGACGGAACTGTAAAAGGAAAATTGTTCGTTCTAAAGAACATAGAAAATATTCTGACCAAATATGATAAGATAGAGGGTTCTGACGATCCTAACCCATTTTTTGAACGAAAAGTCGTAAATGTAAAACTGGAAGATGGATCTGAAGAAAAAGCATACTGTTATGTTGGCGGTAACAGATTGATAGAATGCTTTGGAAAACCTGAATACAGAATGGATGAATGTAACTGGGATAAGATCAGAGATAGATGGGAATGAGTTTATCAAAAAATTAATCACTTTGTTTAGAAATAAACATCTATGAGCTTAAAAGCCCTTGTAGTATCGGACATCCATGGATCTTTTAAATCTTTGAACCGTATAAATGCAGCAATTTATAATCATAAACCAGATGTAGTAGTGATTTGTGGAGATGTCACGAATTTTGGAGATATCAATGAAGCTGTCGAAATCTTAGAAAAAATAGACATCGATTTGATCATCGGGGTAACTGGTAACTGTGATCCACATGGAGTTGGCGAGGTTTACGATGCTGTTGATGGTATCAATTTAGATCTAAATACGTTTAGCTTTTTAGGTAAAACTTTTTGTGGCCTATCCGGCAGCAATTATTCGGATGAGAAATTGTCAAAATTTAGGGAATTAGCTGGTCACGCTGACGTATTTGTATTCCATTCTCCTCCATATGGTTATTTAGATGAAGCTTCTACAGGTAAGCATATCGGAGAACGTGGTTTATTGGAGATAATAGCGGGAACTCAGCCTATATTAGTTTTGAGTGGTCACGCTCATGAAAGCAGAGGAGTCATCGAGCAAGAGGGAACAGTTTATGTTAATCCCGGCCCTGCGTATGAAGACTATCTAGCAATAATAGATATCAGGGAGAATGTTAGAGTAAAGTTGATATAATAATTTTATAAATGTTAATGTTAATAGATTAAAAATTTTAGTTTAACAAGATATACGTGTTATTGTTATATTAATACACTATCAATTGTTTTGTTATTATAGTTAATAAGATTGCCTTTAACGTATTTGCAATAANCAATAAGTGTTTAACGAATATCACGGTTTTGCATATGTTATGTAATACCAATTTGCACCTTATCTTAGACCTTTCGATCCGTTTTTTCTTAATTCTAAAGAAACCATTATTATAATTACTTAGTTATTAATAACTAGAGGTCCAAAAATATACTAATATTTTAAAGTCTATATCAATAATAACAATTCCGACATCACCCTTTCTATTATATAAATACAACGTCGTATTAGGTATCTTTTCCGACAAGCTGTTAATTCCCTATTAATAGTTTACTAATTATAGGGGTGACCCTCCATAAAACCCTAAAATATAGTCCGAGAGGGTATCCCCCCGAGCTAAAAAATAGTATTTTATGAAGTTTTACGAAAAAACACGGTTTTTTTATTGTTTTGCAATATCAATTATAACGTATATGAGTTATTAATATATACAAAAACGTTAATCCCTTAAATATTGTATATTAATAGTAAATTGGTGGTATTTCATATTACTAACAATAACAATAGTGTTGTATTTTACATTAATAATATAGCATTTAACTTAAAGTCCTTTATTATTATAATTATTATGTAAATCTTGGTATTACATTAATTTTACATAATCACAAGTAAATGATAATGTTTAATTATATTGTCTATAAAGTTACTACCGAATAATCTTATTGCTAAAGCGTATCTTTGATTTTGCAACTAAACTGCAAATTCGATAAAACTAGTAAAAAATAGCCCCGCCCGGATTTGAACCGGGGTCACAGGCTCCAAAGGCCCGTATGATTGACCGCTACAATACGGGGCTGTATTGTTTATGAACGTTATCTATAATCCATATAAATAGATTTTCACAAGACCATTATGATCAATAGTGTTGACAAAGCTTGTACTAGGACAGCTAATCCAAGAGTTATTGGTGCCATCTGATAGATAGTTTCAGCTACTGCGTTCAATCTGTTACTGTTGATAGGTCCCATGACTGACATGTTCTTCAACACACCATCATCGGTACCCACTTTTACATCTTCTAGATCTTCGATAGCTTCTAAAACTAGTTCTCTAACTTCCTCGATTATCTTGTTTTCATCCATCTCCAATCCCACAGGATTATAATCTTTGTTCAATGTGTTTACCTCGTGGCTATCGGTGGTAGTTACTTCTGAATTCAATACGAGGTCTGAGATGTTATCCTGTATTTCCTCCCTGATACCTCTAACCATATTATTACCATCCACTAAAATATAAGCGTTTTTCTTTCCATCAATTTCGAATACAGATACTTTGATCCCTTCTCCAGCGATACCTTTAGATTTTGAATAATCCTTCTTCGATGCGATCCCCATACGTATTTTTCCTTCACCTTTGTCCCGCATTTTATTTATAGATACCTTAACTTTTTCCAAGATGGCCCTATATCTTGTCGATGGATAATATATCTCAGTGCACCCCTTTTTTACACAATTATGTGCATCGACGAATCCTACTTTTTCAAAACCAAGTTCCTGTGCTTTCAACTTAACTATCTTACCGATAGGTGCATCGATGTCTTCAGTAGGTCTTGGAGAAAAAGACGCGGTCATGAAAAGACCGTCCCCAAATAGTTGGGACCCGATAGATACACCGGAATCATCAAAGTTAAAATGTGTCCCATATTCATCATATTCTAGTTTGCCAATTTTTTCCATAATCCCTTTAGATATCTTACTACAGTCCTCTTTTATGATTGGATTCAACATGTGTGTAGATGGTCCATGGAATGTAAATATCTCGCCGTACCCTTTAAGATCCTTGGCCAATATTTCAGGTAGATTCGAACCTGCAATACCTTTCATGGGCCCGGGATGTAGATTTGGTATTATAAAAACCGCTTTGATTTTGTCTTTGTTTTTGAAGGAAAAGAAAGTGTATTCGATATCAGCTCTTATCTCGTTCTTTTTGAATATCTCTTCCAATCCCTTCTTACCTTTTTCCTTTTCTATGAATAGTTGGAAAGAGGTGCGTATCAGATCCATAGTAGAAGTATCAAAATTTTTTAAGAAAGGTCTATTCATAGAAGCTATAAATGCTTCTATCGAACTTAAAGAAATAAGTGCTATCAAAGAGAATATAACTAGATCGTAGCTCTCCAAGGGTAAGAACAGATGGATGAATGGAAGAGCTATCAAAGAATTAAAGAATGTGTACGGTATGGATTTTACAGCATCTGAGATGAAGATGCCTCTAAAGATCACATATCTAAAAGAGATGGTAACACCGTAGGAAACTATCATCGCTATCTTAATATTTGTTCCAAAGTTTATGTAAAACATCATCAATATAGCTACTGTTCCAAGTGTGACCAAAGCCATCAAGGCCGATTGTCGAATGTTCACTTTTTCTTGATAACCACGCATCACCGGTATGGTTACCGTTGAGATAAAAGCGGGTAAGAAAAAGAAAGATGAAGCCTGTATGAATCCGTCCAGAGAAAAAGGTAATACCAATATGAATAAGATAAATGTTATTAAGATCATCAATGGGATCTGTATGACCAGGCTTGGACATCTGATAAATCTGAGACTATATTTACGTTCCTGTACAAGAACTGTTTCTTCCTGCTCTACTCCTTTATCGCTGATATTATCCCCATCAACTTATCTTCTAGCTTCTCAGACTCCTCTATTACGGTACCGGTCACGATTATATCAGCTCCTGCTTCAACTACCTCTCGTGCTTTTTCTGGAGTCCTTATACCGCCACCCACTATAAGCGGTATATCTATATTTTCTTTAACAGAACTTATAATATTGGTTGGAACAGGTTCCGGTGCTCCGGATCCTGCTTCTAGATAAACTAACTTCATACCTAGATACTGTGCTGCTAGACAATAACTTACTGATATAGATGGATCATTTCTAGGTAACAGGTCGGCTTTACCAACTCTTCCGACGGTCATCCAGGTTCGACGATAAGATAACCCATGGGAAGAGGTTCTATGTTCATCTTCTTGATTATGGGTGCTCCTATAACCTGTTCCCCGACGATTTTGCTGAGATCTCTAGAATTGAGCATACTCATGAAGTAAATGGCATCGGCATACTGTGATATTGTAGAGGCACCGCATGGAAATAGAATTATGGGAAGGTCAGTAGAGTCTTTCATGCATTTTACAGTTTCATCCAGTTTGTCCTTTTCTATTCCTGTTGAACCACCTACCATTATAGCGTCACTTCCACAGGAATCTAGAACTTCTGCGATCTCACACGCTTCTTCAGGTTCTTGTTCATCAGGGTCTATAAGTCCCATGTGCAGTTTTTCTTTGCTGACCATGTCATAAATATAATCCATCACTTTCATTCTAATTCCTCATTTGATTAACAAGTAAATATATCAATTTTTTGAATCAATATGATATTACTTCATGGGATTTTAATCAGTGTTATTTATAGTCTGCTATTCAAAGTATATATTGGACAGGGGTCTACAACAGTAATATTTTAATATTAAACCATTATAGAGATAGCAGAACCCTTCTAAATTGCCCTGGTAGTGTAGTGGCCCATCATGTGGCCCTGTCGAGGCTGCGACTCGGGTTCAAATCCCGGCCGGGGCGTACTCTTTCTTTTTTAGATATTTTTCAATAATCACTTCTTCTCGGCCTGTACTGTTCCCTTCTTATCTTTTCTACTTTGACTACATAAGTATCTGCCCAACCGTCTCCAAAACGTTGATCATCCCATTTTATAGCTTGACTGCTTAGATAGGCGTATATCTGACCGATCACTGGTATGACCCAGATAAGTTTTTCTAGGTTGCGAACGAAAGCTTGTTTAAAGGTGATCTTATCACCTTTCCGATCTACTACTTTGATACCTGCAAAACTCTTTCCTGCAGTGTTCCAATTTGCTTCAAGGACCGGATAATAGATTATTTGTGGAAGGAAAAGCGCGGCTAATACTCCGATTATCAACTGATAAGTTTCGTGAAGATGAACTAAAGATAAAAACAGTATAGGTATCGTGATAAAAACTCCGCTTACAATAGTATCTATCCTGAAAGCTAGATATCTAGAATAAAAATCAGCGTGTTTAAAGTCCGAAGTACCTAGATCTTTGTTTTCTCCCTTGTTCATTCAGTTTTTATTATATAATAACATTATTTATGGCTTTTGAAAATATTTTTAGTTAATCTTTCGATAATAAAATATACTGCTTTCTAGTTATAGGAAACAACAAGACGAGGGACCTATGAAAGGAACTGTGAAATTCTTCGATCCGTTGAAAGGTTACGGTTTCATCGAACCGGACGATCATTGGAAAGACCATTTCGTTCACCGGAACGATCTGGTGGAAGGTGTTGCACT
>SL_8KL_010_SEDDRAFT_10004329_pt1 | contig 11455 bp, 1 predicted proteins | sample SodLakKL_010_SED_4_FD_11160 | JGI IMG/M metagenome (IMG submission 11160) | reverse complement strand
GGCCCTCCTATAGGAGAAACAAATTTTATTATTTCTAAAGCTTCAATAGAATTAAGGTTCTGGCCCGGAATCCTGTTAGCCATGACTTCCCTGATTGGTTTAAATCTGTCATAAATGGCAGTTCCTGGAGTAGTGATAGCTATATTAAAGTTTTCAAGTTTGTCTTCAAAAGTAACTCCTTCAAATTTTTCGACTATAGGAATCCATGACGGCGGAAGAGACATCATAGCCTGAGCAGGTAGGACTTTGCCATTCTCTACTCTATAATGTTTTAATAAAGGATTAGATTTGGTCGGATTAGGTCTTAAAGCTTCATAGCCCGTAGAAGCTTCTTGAACTAACATGTCCCCATTTACTTTTATGTGGATAGCTTTATTACGAACTAGCCCCTGTAGAAGATTTATAAACTGACGCTTATTTGGCATACTGTCAAATAACTGTAGTCCATCATTGACTTCAGTTGCGACATTAAATACCATCTGAACAGCAGCTAAAGCATTATCAGGATGTCGTCTTCTTTGTAGCTCTGAGGTCACAAAGTCTACAAATTTCTCCATATCTTTAGCTCTAAATCCCTCCGGAGTATTTTCCAGACCAAGTTGATCTACAAGATTTTCTAATCTCCGATTAATTAAAGAATTATAAGCAGTTACATATTCATCATATTGCTCTGCCAATCCTTCTCTACCTTCTACAACATTTCCTTGCTCAAAAGAGTCAATATACATTAAACTTCTTTTCTGGGAAGAATCTGTAGTAACTCCATGTCCTGCAGGATCTATATCAAGCTGGTCTCCTATGCTATCCCAAGATAATAGTTCAGTTGTATATCCTTCATCAACTAGTTCTGAAACGAGGTTAAATGTCCCATCTTCTTTATATAGAGAAGGAAGTTCCCCCTCATTATTACCTAAAATCTCTGCTTTCTTAGCAGACTGTGGGAACACGAAATCCATACCGTTTTGCATAAGATCCCACATAAACTCTACCATCTTGTCATTATTTATGTGGTCTGATGGAAGTAGTGTAGAAATTGCAGTTTTAGTGATTTGTTTTTTACCAGAAAATTCTACTTCAGTGTTGGCAAAAGATCCTACAGAAATAGGTTTTTTAATAGAAAAAGGAGTTAATGTATTAAAGTCTAGCCTATTGCCTTCATAAAACATTCTGCCTGTGAAATTAATATCATCTGTTGGCAAATGTTCTTTAAATACTTTCCTATATTGTTGCTCAGTAATATCCCTTTTCTACAAACTTTTGTAACAATAATTGAGATTGATATTGCCAAGTTCTTTCTTGAGCTTCTCCCCACTGACCAGTAGTTCTAAGAATATAACTTCTTAGCCCGTCTAGAGTCATCCAACCTGCAGCATCATTCTCTGTTTGCTTAGCATAAGCATTTGCTTTATCCCCTATTAAACTTCTGTATTCTTTTAAATATGGGGACTCTACTTCAACATTTTTATACACAAAATCTCTATAGATATTACTATGAGAGAAATCTCTATCAGATAATTGGTTATCCATTCTAGGATACAGTCTATTCAATGCTTGAGTATATCCTACATCATTTGAAGAATGTCCAGCAGTTGAGGTAATAGAGTTAGTTCTCTTATATAAGTCAGAAACAAGTCTTCCGTCTTTTTGTTTTAAGAAGGTATTAATTGCTCCTGTAAATAGTTTAGTTTGTTCTATATAAGAAGTTAAATAATAAAAGTTTAGAGTATCCATTAACCGATGGACAGAATCTAGAGATAAAACTTGTGTAGGCTGCCCTCTTCTAGTCTCCTGTTTAAAAGGAATTTTTAATCTAGTTAAAGTCTGGGCTGAAATAGCGTTATTATAGTAAGTTTGTTTGTTTTTATTATGGGTATCAAATAATTTTGCTTTAACATATCTCTCTCTGAGAGTATTTCTTAAGCCTTTTACATAGTCTCTTAACCTGACATTGATTTGTCCCATATGCTCTTCTACAATCTGCTCCGCTACAGAAATAAATTCAGATTTATCTCTTGCAGGCTGATTTTGTAGGTCATATTTTACTTCAGGAGGTACTAGATCTTTGAAGAAGTTTAATTCTTTATTAACATCTCCTGTCGTAAATTTATTAAATTCAGGAATATGATTCATAGCAAGAGTATAGACTATCTCAGATTTTAAATAATCCCTCAACTCTGCTACAAACATTTCTGAATCAATTACAGATACATAATTAGATCCAAAATCAAATCCGACTTCCAATTTTCTTTCAGCTGATCTTAAAAATGGAAATACTCCGTTTAAAATAGATTCTGCATGGATAACTTGATAGTCCCCCGGTTTTAGTTTGTTAAAACTAGTCTTTTCCCCACGTTCTTCTCCTAAAGCTCTAAGAATAGCTTTTCCAATAGAGGATTCTTGTAACCACTTTGACCCATAAGTTAAATAGTTTCCTTTATTACCGTCAAAAGGCTGCATAGAATCTGGAAGAGTATTGTTATTGACAGCATCTAGAACTTTATCAATATGATGTTTCAATCGGATAGAGTGCTCCCACTGCCCATCTTCATTTCTATATTGCCCATCAAATATATACTCTTCAAAATGAGACTGAAGTTCGGCAAGTTGTCTAAGTTCTTTATTAAACTTAAACACATCTTTATTAAATATATCTTCAGCAAATACAGGTTTCTGAGCTTTAAATTTTTGTTGGACTTGTTTACTAATTTCTTCAACAGCCCTTCGAACAGCTTCTGTTCCCCTAACTCTGTTGTCTAGCTTAATGCCGAAATGTGATAGATATTCTTTATAAATACCTAAATTCTGAGCTCTGGGGTCATTTTGTTTAGCTAAAGTATTCTGTTGACCTCTGATATCTGATAAAGTAAGCTCAGAAATAGCTTTATTAAGATTGCCTATTTGAATTTTTCCAGAAGGATTTAATTTATGCCTACCTCCAACTAAATCAAAAATTCTATTTGTTACAGAGTCAGCAACTTTAATATTACTTTTCCAAGTGTCAATTACTTTATTCTGAATTGTAGAAGAAATAGAAGAAACTAAATAGCTTTTACCATTATCTGCTAAGACTAAAGTCGTGTACTCACTTTCAGCTTTAGCAAATTGATTTTCAAATGCTTTTTGTAGTCTCAGCTCATCTTTTGAAAGAGCCTCTCTTCTTGGATTACTTCCATCAGTTTTTAATCTCTTTAGAATCTCGTCGTAATAAGGAATAACTTCTCTACGAGACTCTAATGCTCGAATCATTTCTGGAAAAGTATTAAGATTCTTTAAATCATTGTGTAACTGCCCGATTACTTTATTATAATCTGCAGTTTGAGGCATATCCGCAATTCTCACAAGTCGTCCATCAGCATCTCTTTCACTAATAGACGCTAACATAAGTTTTAAAGGAATCTCTACTTGTTCTCTTGGATTTATTAAGTTAGACTCAAACCAATTAGTAGTATCTCTGCCTCTGTCCTCCGCAAGTCTAACATCTTCTAAGCTATCTACTTCTAGATTATATTGAGTTAGAAAAGTCTTGTGAGCAGCTATAACTTCATCCCAGTTATCTAAGATTTGATCAAAGAATTCTGTAGTTTTATTCTCTTCCTTAAGTCTGTCTATTTTTTTATGAATACTAACTTTAGCTCTTTCGTGCAAACGTGGCAACTCAGATTTAAAATTCTGAAGAGTATATGCTCCAGAAGTCTTAGTATCTCTAAAAGCATTATTAAACACTAGCCAATTAATACCTCTAATCATTGCGTCAGAAGTAGCTTGGTCAAAATTTCCAATTCTACTTACATTAACAGAATTTAAAGCTCCAAGTTTTTCAACCTCAAACCTACCTTCAGCAATCTGATTAAAAGCATTTAAAATTAATTGTGGGTCGCTTTCAGCTTCTCTAGTATTAATACGAGTACCAAAATATTTATTTAAAAACTTAACAAGCCCATTCCAAAGTTTATTAAAAAAAGCTTGTCTTTGGCTAGTAGCTTTAGGAAACTTGTATTTATTCTTTCCTACCAACATAAATACTCTAAATTGCTCAGCTAGATATTCTTCAGCTTGTTTATCAGACAGCTTATCACCTATTACAGTTTTTCCATCTACTTTTATTTTTCTGCCTTTTAGAAACTTACGAGTTTCATCATAAAGAGCTATTCTATTGTTAGTAGAATTAAATAATAAATTAAATATATGGAATCCTTCGTGATATAAAACTCCCGGAGTAGAAGAATTGGCATTGACCAGCACTTTTACATAGTCTCCTGTAGTACTTAATCGAGCATCTCTGTTTTTTAAAGCAGCTACACCTGCAGGAAATACATCTATGTCAGGAAACATTTGTCTAAATCTGGTATACTCTGCTAAGAAGTTCACAGGAGTATTAATATTAATACTCTCAGAAGTAGTAGTAAAAAAGAAATCTTCCCCCTCATATCTACTATCATCCTGCGCTTGCTCTGTATCTTCTTTAGAGGGAGTTTCCGGATAATTGTTCTGGGTTTTAGATTTTTTGGCTAATTCTGCAGCCCAATCAGTAGTTCTTTGAACAGCAGGATCTTGGAAGGCAGGTTGATCTTCAGTTGTTTCTACTGAAGATTCTCTTTTGTAGTCCTCAACTGCTTTTTTAGAAGCTTCTGCCATCCTATCTATAGCAGCTTCATCAGGATCACTCGGTTTATCAGGAATTGCTTTTTTTGTAGTAGTTTTGCCTTGTACAGCTTTTTCCAAGCTATCTTCAGTAGTTTTACCACTTACTGCAGCAGCTTCACTACTTATTGCTTCCTGAGCACCTGTACCCAGAGGAGCATATCTAAAAGACCTATTAAATCTTTGTGGAGATTCTAATGCCTCAACTCCTGTTTTTTGAGGAGCTACTCTAAATTGTAATTTAGGAGTATTATCAACATCACTTAAAAGAAATTGTTTATAATCTTTTCTTCTTCTAATAGATAAATCAATGTTGCTAATTTTTCCTTCAGAATCTCTTGTAACATCAATTTTCTCAATATCATTAAATTGATTAGTTTCCAGTCTTTTAGTATCTACATTATACATTTTAGACTGTAAGAAAGTTTCTAAAGCTTGTGTATCCCCAGCTAAAATATCTGAAGCAGATACAAAATCATTACCAATTACTACACTTTGGAAATCATCTGGAATAAAAAATCTACTAAATGATTCGTAGTCTTTGTTTCGCTGAGCACTAGCGTTAGTAAAAAATGTATAAGTATTAATAACATCAAATACTTGTCGTCTGGCTTCCTCTGTCTTATGATGAAGAGCATATTGAATAGCTCCAACTACTTTATTAATATCTTCTTGAGATAGTTTAGCTCTGTCTGGCCCAATTATTAATCCATTATATTCTACATACACAAATCCCGGCCTTACTCCGTAAATTTGCCCGTCGTTTGTCACAATTTCTGATCCTGTAGGTACATGAATTTTTAGACCTTTAAACTGTTTATCTACTTTAAATACTTTTGAAGCTGGTGCAGGTGGATAATAGTCTCCGTCTTTTTGTCTTGCTACTACTCCCGGAGTTACTCCAGTAATATCAAATAGTACTGGTTGCTCAGAAGTAAGGACTTCTTGTCTTATAGTTTCATCAAATTTCTTAGCTACTTCTGCATATTCAGCTTCAGTATAACCATCTTTCTCTAAATCAACAAGTTCATGTCCGCTAATACGTTTATTCACATACCCTTCCTCTGGATGAAGAAGATCTGACATATACCCAAATGCAATAGTTTTGTGTCCTTCTCTATAATGAGAGTCCGCTTCAATAGGATTCCCCTTAGAATCAGTAAGTACTAAGTATACACTATAATTAGCTCTGGTTTCAGAAGCTAATTTATTCATCTGTGCATCAGTAAGTTTATCAGCAAAAGCTTCTTTAAACTGAGCTAAAGTATAAGCTCTTAGCTTTGGTTTCTTAGTTCCGTCCCAATTATTTATTGCTTCTTGGAAACGTAATTGAGGTTCGTAAAATTGAGGATCTTCAACAAACTCCTGTTGACGATTTGTAGTTCGTTGTAGACTAAAAGTAGTACCTACAAATCTTTCCCTCGGAGCATTATTCATACGATCATTTACAGTAGTTTCTTCATAATCTTCCTGAGAAGCTACCTGTTCTACTTGCCCTTCTGGTTTTGGTTTAGTAGATTCTGTTTGAGTATTCTGAATCAATTTTCTATACGTATTCACTATCTTCCTATGAAGACGTGCCATATCTTTAGAACCTTCAATAGCTTGTTTCAGTTGCTCTATTTGTTGAGGCAACTTATCTAAAGAACTTTGAGTAAGATCTAATTCTTTTTCTGCGGTAATTTGTTCATCTAAAATCGCAGATAACTCATTTTTTAAATCTCTAATCTCTCCTTCAAGTCTAAAATCAGAGCTTAGTTCCCCAACTGGAGAATTTTCATCGGCATAAGATTCTAATTCTTCCCTCGCAGCATCAAGAGCTTCATATTTTTCCCTAATTCTATCTTCTATAACTTCTCTTTTTACTCCAAGAACATCTAGTGTTTCTTTTAAATCATCTATAGTATTTTGAAGACTAGCTCTAGCCTGACTAATATTTTCTAAAGTAGATTGACTTCTTGAAATATAATTCTCAATTGCTTTTATAGTACTCTCTAATTGAGGAATATTAGGAACTGTTGTCTGAACATTTTTTAAAGTATTTAGCCGATCTTGAGAAGTATTTCTAGTTTTCTCTAGTTGTTCAATAGTAGTATCTAGATGGCTAACTACATTTTCTAAATCGTATACAGACAAAGTAATTTCAGAAGCTGTGTCAACTTTAAGTCTCTGGTATTCTTCGGGGGATAAAGTTTGTTTTAATAAACTTTTAAACTTTTTATGAGTTACATTTACCCCTTCTATTTCAAATGCTTTTTTAGTCTGCGTACTAGCTTGCTTTATTCTATTTGTTATAGAATTTAACTTCTTCCTTATAGATTCTCTAAAACGGGTAGCTGCTTCTATTTCATTGTTTTGAGTTTCCAGAGTTTCTGTTAATGTATTAACTTCCTGCCTAAATTCTTGTGCAAGTTGTTTTCCCAATGTACTAACTCTAGCTTGTTCCCCACTAACTACTGGTTCCCAGAAAGTATAGCCATGTACTCCCTCTAAGCCAAATAGTCTTCCTTCCCCATCCATAGTGACTTGATTCTCACTTACTTGCCTTTCTTGAGTAGCGTCTCCTTCTAAAGAAGTTACTTTTCTTAATTGAAGTCTTCCATCACCGTCTATACCTTCTACAATAAATCTGGCTGTTTCTCCTGTAGGTTCTAGTCTATCTCCTTTTTGGACAGCTAAGTTTAGTTCTAACTCTCCTAAAAATACCCTAGTTACAGGCTCTCCGTCTACGTCAACAGTTTCAGAAACACTTACCCTATCAAATATAGCTCTTAATTCTGGAGATAGATTTTGAATTTGATCCTCAAGACTTCTGGTAGCTAACAATTCTTCATTTATTTTACGAGCTAGCTCTCTTTGAGACTCAACTTCATTGTTCATAAAATCTTCTACTCCCTCATCAGTTTGGAGAGAATCGTATAATTCTCCATACCTGTTAATTCTCTGATGAAGATTAACATAATTGTCAACTAATTCTAAATAACGCTCTCTTTCAGCTCGACTTCCTTCTGCAGCAATATCAACTTCTCTGTTTAATTCTTGCTCTATTTTAGGATACTCTTTTATATTTTTATCTTTGATTGTCTCAACTAATGTATCTGCTACTTCTTTAATACCTAGAGGAAGCTCTTGAGTAACTCCTTTTAATCTATCAGCCATATTCTCGATAGAAGCAGCAAGGTATATTAATTCATCAGCTGCAGGCTTAGGAAGTTCCCTTTGGCTAGCTAAAATATCAATACTATCTTTTAATTCTAAGACTCTCTTGGAATAATCTACTAAATCTTTGTTAGTATTTTGTAATAAAGTCTCAATTTCTCTATCAGATAGTCCTTCAAAAATATCCACAGGCTGCTCATAAATATTTCCTTGTAGGTCTTTTGTTTGAGCAAACATTTCTCTAGCCTCTCCAGCAGTAATATCTGATCCTGCAGAGGTATATTCTAGAAATTCCTCCCTAAGCCCCATCTGATCAAATAAAATCAAATCATTTATAAAGGAAGCATTCTCTGCATTTTCATATTGAAATCTATCCCCATCGACAAGAGCTAGTTTAGCTCCATCTTCATAATGAGATCTTCTAACAGCAGACCTATACATTTCTTGAAGATTACCATCTGCTAGCATCTTATTAACAGCTTCTAACCGCATATCATCTATTTGCTGCTCTTGAGTCCCTTTCATAGCTCTAGCAGCGTCCCAAACACCCCCGTGCATTCCAAAACCTGTAACTCTACCTCCCTTAGTAACAGGACCTAAAGCACCCAATGCTCCACCAAAGAACCCTATCATACCAGATTCCCAGTTGTCCACATCAAAGAAAGTATCAACAAGAGTACTTAAATAAGTCTGCCTCATACTCTCCATATCGTCTGTAGCTTCTGGATCGTATTGAGCTCTATAAAAATCTCCTGTAGACTCTCTGTTAATATGTAAGAAAGATTCCTCAAAAAACTGAATAGTGGGGTTTTTAACCATTAACCACGCAGGCTTTTGAGCTCTGGTAAATTTGCCCTGAGTTTTTTTAATTAAACCATCTCTCAATAATTTTGGGTTTTCTCTTACTGCCTGAATTCCAGCTTTTGGTGCAAGAGCCTTATTAAGAGTAGCTTTTTGAGCTCCATAGTTACCAGAAAATACTCTCCCAAACATCATTTGATTGGTTAGAGTCAGGTACATTAAGTTTAGCCCAAAAGTAATATTTCTCTGGGCAGCAGCTAATTCTTTAGCTACTTCTCTACGTTCTTCTATTTCTGGAGCTGTGGATTTTTCTGCCATTATTCTAGCAGCAGCTGGTGATAGTTCAGGATTTTCTTTCTGTAGTCTATTAGCTTCTTCTTCAACAAGACTCATCTGTTGTTGTTGTAATTGTCCTTCAAAGTCTTGCATAAGTTCTCTACTATATCCTAAAGCTTCAATTCTAGCGTATCCCATAGAACCATGAGCAGAAGATAATAGTTGAGTAGCATAGTCCATATTCTTAAGTTGACCTGCTTGTTTAATCAACTGTCTGTTAAGATTAGCTATGTTCATATTACCACTCTGAACAGCTGCTGAAAAAGTTTTTAGTTGTCCAGACTTTTGTGCCGCTACAGCTCCTCTAGTAGCTTTTAAGGCATTAATTCCCATTCTTGCTCCTAGAATACCTCTAATTGCTCCTGCAGCAACAGCTCCACTTGCTACCATAGCAAATGTAAATCCTTGATTAATTAAAACATCTGCCCACCAATTAGCCCATTTTCCGTCGCCTCCGAATATCTTTTCATGCCATAAAGCTTCTTCTTCTGCAGCTGTAGTGTACAAAGGAAATGCTTCTCTCACTGAATCTTGAGCATCCATCATAAGATTAGTCCATGCATTGTCTGTAAAACTTCCTCCAGACGCATAGTTTAATGCTCCAAATACGGTTCCTATAGTACTATCAGCAAAAGCAGTTAAAGCAGTAGTTCCGAAATTAGGAAGCACATTTCCAAACTTCTGAGCTACAGATTGATTTCTAGCTCTCCAATCTTGAGGACCTGTTTCTTTTATTGTTTCAGAAAAAGGAAGTCCCTCAAAAGTTTTAAATTGTTTTTCCGACGACACAAACTGTTGTAATCTGTCCCCAATAGGAATAACAACCCCACTATACTGCTCTCTCCCGTGAGAAACAAATTCCTGCATTCTTCTAGATCTACCTTCGGGAGAAAAGATTTCTTGCCTATTTCTAGTATCAGGAGTATTAGCTAGACGCTCTTGTCTGCTACTATAATCTTCTTGGAAATGTGGTTCTGGCATAGATATTAATGATTTGAGAATGCTGTAAAAATAAGTTCTGTGTAGTCATTTAAAAACTCGGAATCTGCAAATTCAGTTAGAACTTGTCCTTCTGCTTTAGCTCTGATATGGGGTATAAATCTCTGCAATTCATTGTCATAATACATATCATATTCGTAAGTTATACCTGCAAGATCTATTGTTGGGGGATCTTCTCCTCCTCCTTTTAAAGAAATTCCTTGCTTAATAAAGTCTTGCACATCGTTAATTATTGGGGCTAAATGAGATTCTGTTCTTATATCCCCTATTCGTATCTTATATTTATCCGAATCTCCGCTTAAAGTAAAAACTAGAGATCCTTCTACAGGAATGAATCTAACAGAGTCGATATTAGAATTAGCTAATTTTTCACTAAAAGTGTTTCTTCCCTCCTCACTGAGTTTATCTCCTTTATTTCCTGCTGTTATTCTTTGAATATTATCTGGTATACCATGACGAAGATCCGTTTGTAAAGTAGAACGAAAACTTTCTTCTTCTCTTCTAGCGTCAGTATAGTCAGATTTATTTGAGGCCATATCAAATTCCTGACTATGATAAGCTGCTAAATTTCGTTGAGTGTCAGTAAGTGTTTGTACAGCCTCTAACATAGCAGTTTCTGGAGCTACCCCGTCTTCTACCAGATTATTATAAAGTTCTTCTACAGCCGGATACTCTTTTTGATATTCTTCTATTTGAGAAAAAGCTTCCTCTAGTTGATTAGTTAGCCCCGGAATTCCGGCTTTTAGCTGCTCTCGGGCGGTTCGTGCTAAAGCTGCGGCAACTGCCCCCTTTTTTTGTCTAACTGAACTTCTATATCCAGAAGAATCGGGAAATTCAATAGTTAAAACGCCATTTTCGTCAGGTACTATTTCAACGTCGTTAAAATATTTATTGTCTCTCTCTTTTTTTAATTGATCTAGTACCGGAGCTACTATTTGTAGTAATTCTCCGCGTTGTTCATATCTTGAATCATTGGGAGCTAAATCTCCAAGATAAGTTCCCATACCCCCGTGAGGACTTACAGAAAAAATTGAAAAAATTTCATCAGAAAATTCCCGTTCTTTAGATTCTTGTCTAAGAAATCTATCCACCGTATCTCCAAGAGAAGCTATCCCTTTTTCAATATTTTGTCCAAGATTTCGAAGACTACCTGNAACAAGGCTTTTAGTATCTNCAAATGTTGCTTCGCCTNTTTNCCACCTCTCTTTTACATCTTGTGGTAAAGTTTCAGAGTTTGCATATAATTGTTCAGGATTAATTCTACTTTGAACACCTTCGGGGGCGCTAAAATTAATTTGTGCCAGAGCGTCAATAACTGACGGCAATGCATCAACAGTTTCAACTGCAGTTTTTACTTCGTCAGCTTGACTTAATTCTTCGGATATATCTCCGTATGTAGCATCACTTGAGAAAACTCTTCTACCTCTTCTTCCTCCGAATTCTTGAGATGATTCTGGAGGATTTAGAACTTGATAATTATATTGTTCTTTTGTCCCAATCTGCGATGCTCCTAAATTAG
>SL_8KL_010_SEDDRAFT_10004328_pt1 | contig 11455 bp, 11 predicted proteins | sample SodLakKL_010_SED_4_FD_11160 | JGI IMG/M metagenome (IMG submission 11160) | reverse complement strand
GATGATACTTGGGGCAAACCCCTGGGAAAGTAGGACGCTGCCGGAACATTCTCTCAACACAAAAAAAGGGATTCCAATATATTGGAATCCCTTTTTTTGTGGGTAATAGAAGCATTTTGTACCCGTTTGAAGTCAAATGCATTTTGGGTAAAAAATCATGCATGTAGGTTGCTACTGATCAATCTCCTTGATATTCAGTTGCTCGCATGTTCAGACATATTCCGGGTCAATGGCGGCTTGACCATTGTCCAGGATCAGCTTGATATATTGTACCGTAGTATTGTCTATGGGTACCAGCGGAAACTGCTTGCGGCAGAAATCACAGCTTCCCATGGATGCTTCGGTGGGGGCCAGCAGGGGAACGTTTCTCCCACAGTAGGGACATGGGTAAAACATTACCAGTTCCATGCCCACCGGTTTAACTGGGGGTATAAAGCTTGCTTCGCTCATTTATTTCTCCTTGTTGAGCAGACTGTTGCCGTTCATTTCCGCAGGAAGGTCTATGGACCACAGGTCCAGGATTGTGGGGGCTATGTCCGCCAGTAAGCCTTCTTGACGGAGTCCGTGTCCAGGATAGTTCACCAGACACAAGGGAACCGAGTTGGTGCTATGGGCGGTCTTGGGGCTGCCGTCTTCATCCAGCATGTCTTCAGAGTTTCCGTGATCCGAGGTGAGCAAGAGAATGCCGTTTTTTTCCAGTACCGCCTCCAGGATTGATCCGGCGCACTTGTCCACTGTTTCGCAGGCCTTGACTGCTGCCTGGATATTGCCGGTATGACCCACCATGTCCAGGTTGGCAAGATTGCACACGTACAGATTGTATTTTTCCTGGCGGATAAGACTGCACAGTTTTTCTGCCACCTCGTAAGCGCTCATTTCAGGTTTGTAGTCATAAGTAGGCACTTCCCTCGGGGAGGGTATGAGTATACGTTCCTCTCCCGGAAAAGGTTCTTCCCGACCGCCGTTGAAAAAATATGTTACATGGGCGTATTTTTCAGTTTCTGCAATTCGCAGTTGTGTAAGTGAGTTTTCGGACAGGACCTCTCCCAGGATGTTTTTCAATTTTTCCGGTGGAAAAAGCACTGGGAGACCAAAGCGTTTATCATACTCAGTCATGGTGGCTACAGACAGATCTGGAGCCTTGCTGCGGCTGAATTCCTGAAAGTCCCTGCGGTAAAGAGCCTGAGTAAGCTGCCTGGCCCTGTCCGCCCTGAAGTTGAAAAAAAGCACTGCATCATTGTCCTTCAGGCATGCAACAGGATGGTTATCTTTGTCAGTTACCACCATGGGTTTTACAAATTCATCGGTGATGCCCCGGGAGTAAGACGCCTGGATGGCCTGCACCGGATCCCTGACTGCCTCTGCCCGACCCAGGGTGAGGGCGTCGTAGGCCTCTTTGGTACGTTCCCATCTCTTGTCCCGGTCCATGGCATAATACCTGCCCATTACAGTTGCTATGCGGCCTGTGCCGCATGAGTCCATGTACTCCTGAAGGCGGGAAACGAACTGCGCTCCGGAAGTGGGGGACGTGTCGCGTCCATCCAGAAAGCAATGCACCATGACCCTGGAGACATTCTTTTTTCCCAGAATATCCAGAATCCCGTGCAGGTGTTCCTGAAGGCTGTGTACCCCGCCGTCGGAGACAAGTCCCATGAGGTGCAGGGTGTTTTGCGGACCCATCCGGTTTAAAAGATTTTCCAGGACAGGATTTTGTGCAAGGCGTCCTTCTTCCAGGGCCAGGCTGATGCGCAGGATGTCCTGGTAGACTACTCGTCCTGCCCCCATATTCAGATGCCCCACTTCTGAATTGCCCATCTGCCCCCGGGGCAGTCCCACCTGCGGACCGGAGCATTTAAGGGACGTGCAGGGATATGTATTCATTACAAGGTCCAGGTTGGGAGTGTGGGCCTGGGAAAAGGCATTGCCGGGACCCCGGGGGGCCAGACCCCATCCATCAAGAATTAAAAGAACCATGGGAGTCCTGGTATTATGCATGCTCATTCTCCGGCAGCTGAAGGGCTATGGACAGACCGCGGTTCCAGAAGCCTTCCAGGTTGTAAAGGTTTCTATGTTCTTCTTGAAAAATGTGTACCAGGATGTCGTTGAAATCCAGCAGGATCCATCCTGCCTGCTGGTATCCCTCCATGCCCAGGTAGTCCCAGTTTTGTTCATGGGCCACCTCAAGGAGGTGATCAGCCAGGGATCTGGCGTGCCTTTCGCTCTGGGCCGTGGCCAGGATAAGTCCCTCAAAGGCGCTGCTGTAAACAGTTACATCAAGGGCGTAAAGATTGGTTGCCTTTTTTTCATGCAGCGCTCCAGCCAGGTGGCGCAGCTTTTCTTCCATGGGCGAAGGGGAAGTTTTCCAGGCTTTTGTCATGCGTGTGTTTGATCCTCCATGTTGTCTATGGTTTCGTTTTAATAGTGCCTGAGAAAGGTTAACCATTGGCCGGGATTTAACAATGCCTGGATGTCAACAAAGTTTGGCCTGGGGCATCTTCAGGATGTCCCGGGCAAGGTTGCAGTCCTGGGTGATCTGGGCTTTGAGTTCTTCTATCCCGGCGAATTTTTTTTCTGATCGCAGGCGCTGGACGAAATACACCTTGATATTCCGGTTGTAGACATCCTGATGGAAATCAAAAATATGCACCTCCACGGAAAGGTAGTCGTTTCCGAAGGTGGGATTGTAACCTATATTGGCCACCGCAGCATGCACCCTGCCGGCTATCTCGGCCCATACTGCATAGACACCTGTGCTGGGGAAGAGTTCTTCCTGGAGAAGGATGTTGGCCGTGGGAAAGCCCAGCAATGAACCGCCCCGCCGCCTTCCTGTAGTGACCCGGCCCTCAGCGCTGTAAAAACGACCCAGTAAAGGACGCACTTCCCACACCCGCCCGCTTTCCACCAGATCCCTGATCCGGGTGGAACTGACTATGGCTTCATCAACCATTACCGGCATGAACTGGTCCACACTGAAATGGTATTTTTGACCAAGCTGCTGCAACAGGTGAAAATTGCCCCTGCGATTTTTACCGAAAACATAATCGTAGCCCACTATCAATTCCCGCAACTTGAGCTTTTGGACCAGGAGCTGGTATACGAAGTCCTCGGGCTCCATGGATGCAATGGCTTTGTTAAAAGTCATACAGAGAATAAAATCCACCCCCGTTTCCTGTATAAGCTCCAGCTTGTGCTGTGTGAGGGTGATGAAGGGGGGAGTCTTTGTTCCCACAAGGACTCTCAGGGGATGCGGGTCGAAGGTGACCACTATGCTGGACAGGCCCATTCTTTTGGCCCTTTTTTTGACCTGCTGAATAAGCTGCTGGTGACCTACGTGTACCCCGTCAAAATTGCCTATGGTCAGGGCGCTGCCTTCTATTTTGTCTGTAAGAGCGTCTATATCATATACAATCATTAATACCCGCGAGTTCCTGTTTGTTGTTCAATGGCCGGGGTTCTGCCGCCGTCATGGGTTGAAACAAGGTTGCAGCCGGACCTGTTTCCTAGATCCGGTCAGAGTTTTTTTCCAGCAGTTCGTCCAGTTTGTCCTTAATTTCATCTTTTTCAAGCATACCTTCGTGCCTGTATATTTCCCGCCCTTGATGATCAAAAAAAATCTGAGTGGGCGTGGTCCGCACTCCCAGATGCTGTACCTGGGTGGAATGCTTCTGCATATCCAGGTAGGGCATATACACCTGGTTCTGATAATGTTCCTGTACTTCCTTGAGCACAGGCTCCATGGCCTGGCAGGGAGGGCAGAACTCCGCCCCCACGTTGAGCATGGTCACTCTGCCTTCCTGGGTGATACTTTCCATGATGGCGGCGGATTCCTGTTCCATCTGGTAGGTATGGGTGAATATTATGGCGAATACCGCCCCTACAAATATTAATGCTGCCAGCGCCTTTTTCATAGCTTTTGTCCATGCCTGTCGGCTGTTTTTTGGAAAAAGAGATAACCTGCCAAAAGAAATAAAATTATCCTTGTACCGGCCTTAAAGTCAAGGAGATGAATGTCTTTTGCCGGGGCAATCAGATCTGCATGACTCAGGTTAACCCATCTAAAGGCGATATTCTTCTGCTTTCTGTCCCGGGCTTTAATTTTAAATGTCCATGATTTTGTTTGTCATTGAATCCTGCCTGAGATAAAGGGATTGCCGTAAAGGGCATCAAGGTTGTTAAAAATCGGCTGGAAGGAAATCCAGACACAGCCGCAAACTCTATAATAACACACATGAAGGAAATCAAGGCGGAAGTAATCAGCCTTACGTATACCAATTGGGACAACGGGTATGCAATAGCCCGGGTACAGGCTTCAGGAGAGCCGGGGCAGGTTACCGTCTGCGGTTACATGGGCAACCTTGTCCCCGGGGAGACCCTTCAATTGAAGGGTGAATGGAAAGAGCACCCCAAATACGGCCGGCAGTTCATGGTCCAGGAGTTTGAGCAGGTTTTTCCGGCCAGTATCAGCGGCATCAAGAGATACCTGGCTTCCGGCATGATCAAGGGGGTTGGACCGGTAATGGCCGGCAGGATGATTGCAGCCTTCGGGGAAAAGGTGCTGGAAATCCTGGACAGCGAACCGGAAAGGCTTCTGGAGGTGGAAGGAATCGGGTCCAAAAAGCTGGACAGGATCAAGTCCTCCTGGTCCCGGCAGCGCGAGATTCGAAACCTCATGCTTTTTCTGCAGACATATGAGATCCCCACAACTTTCGCTGCCAGGATATTCAGGAAGTACGGCGGCGAAGCCGTACAGCAGCTCAGGGACAACCCTTACGACCTGGTTTACGATATCCGGGGCATCGGTTTTAAAACCGCGGACAGGATGGCCATAAAGCTGGGACTTCCTCCCAACAGCCGGGAGCGCCTGCAGGCTGCCATTGCTTACCAGCTGTTTTATCTGGGGGAACAGGGTCATCTGTTCTACCCGGCTCAGGAGCTCCTGGAAAAGGTTCTGGAACTTCTGGGGGAAGTGTCCCTTGAAGAAGTCCAGGCTGCTCTTGATTCCCTGGAGGAGAAAAAAAGGGTGGTGGTTCAGGATCTGCCTGAGCAGGGCATACCCAGGGCGGTTTACTTGAGTTATTATTTCAAGGTGGAACAGGATCTGGCCCAGAGGCTTTGCAGCATGAGCACCCATCCTGCTGCTCTGTCAGGAGAAAAGGTTGAAGCCAGCCTGAAGCAGCTGCAGAGGCAGGAAAAGATCCGTTTGACTCCGGAGCAGCGTCAGGCAGTGCTTGATGGCTGCTTGAACAAGACCTGTGTCATAACCGGGGGACCAGGTACGGGTAAGACCACCATCACCCGCATGCTGGTACGTACTTTTTCCTCTCTGGGGCTGAAGATCAAGCTGGCAGCCCCCACGGGCAGGGCGGCCAAGAGGCTTTCCCAGGCCACCGGTGCCAGGGCGGCCACCATCCATCGCATGCTTGGATTCAACCCTTCCGGGGGATTTGAGCACAATGAGGACAACAAGCTCAAGGCCGACGCAGTAATCGTGGACGAGGTGTCCATGCTGGATGCATTGCTTATGGTGCAGCTTTTAAGGGCCCTGCCGGTGACATGCAGGCTGATCATGGTGGGGGACGTGAATCAGCTCCCGGCTGTGGGACCCGGCAACGTGCTCAAGGACATTCTGGAAAGCGAGACATTGCCCAGGGCCGTTTTGACCAGTATCTTCAGACAGGCCAGACAGTCCAGCATCGTGGTCAACGCCCACCGCATAAATACCGGCAATTTCCCAGTCACATCAGACAAAAAACCGCCCCAGGCCGATTTTTTCTGGGTGCAGCAGGATGATCTGTCCAAAATCCAGGAGCTTATAACCTACATGGTATGTCAGCGCATCCCGGCGGTTTACAACCTGGATCCCCTGAAGGATATTCAGGTCCTTACTCCCATGCACAAGGGGGATGTGGGCACTGCTGAGCTGAACCGTCTGCTGCAGGACAGGCTCAATCCCGGTCCTGACGCAGTGGTGCGGGGTTACCGGAGGTTCCGGGTCAGGGACAGGGTGCTCCAGATGCGCAACAATTACGAAAAGGATGTGTACAATGGAGACCTGGGCTGGATCCGGGAGGTGAACCTGGAAGAGTCGGAGATGATGGTTGATTTCGACGGCAGAGAAGTGGTTTACGAGCTGGACGAGCTGGATGAGCTGACCCTGGCCTATGCAGTAAGCGTGCACAAGTCTCAGGGCAGTGAATACCCGGCGGTGATCATGCCGGTGGTTACCCAGCACTATCTGCTGCTGCAGCGAAACCTGATCTACACTGGCCTTACCAGAGCCAGAAAACTGGCTGTGCTAATCGGTTCATCCAAGGCCATGGGCATGGGACTACGCAGCACAGGGGCCGCCAGGCGCTATACCCATCTCAGATATCGACTTCAAAGGGCTTTCCAGTAAGCGGCCTGGATTGTAAGTACTGGACATCCAAGTTCACATATGGCGCTTGACACGAAAGGTGCAAGACACTCGCATGGCGGCACGTGTCAACTAAGATGGTTTAAGTTTAAATTCCTTATCCCCTCCTGCCAGGCTTGTTCCGGCGCACCTGGCATCTGTCATGTCGGGGATAAGATGGCAGGTTTCAGAGTCCGGGAAGTTTTCCTGCCGGGGACTTGTGTCCGGCAGGAAAACTTATCCGGGTGGACGTGTTTATCTAGCAGATCAGCGGGCTAGACCCTCTGGATTTCAAAGTTCAGGTCTTCGCCGGCCAGGGGATGGTTGGCGTCCAGGGTTACGGTCTCTTCCTTGACATCCACTATGACTGCCGGGAATTCCTGGCCTTCAGGGTGCTTGAGCATGAGCTGCTGGCCCACGTTCTGGGGGATTTCATCGGGGAACTTATCCTTGGGCACATCAATAACCATATCCTCGCGCCGGTCTCCATAGGCCTGATCCTTGCCGATGGTTACCTGCTTGCTCTCACCCTGGTCCATATCCCGGACAGCATCCTCGATGCCGGGGATCACCTCGCCTTTGCCCATGGTAAATTCCAGGGGTTCCTTATCCTGGGAACTGTCAAAAACCGTGCCGTCATTCAGCTTGCCGGTGTAATGTACTTTTACCTGGGTTCCGTCTTCAACTTTGGACATCAATCTTCTCCTTTGTTTTTTTCACCCCGCACTTACTTTTGCCGGACCTGAAGCTGATTTTCGCACAGCATGTGTGTGAAAATCAGCCAAGGGTCTGAATAACAACTCGTCAAAAGTAAGTGCGGGGTGGATTTTACTTCTTATTTATCCGGACCTTATTCACAATTTTCTGGTAGTATTCCTGGTTTTCTTCCAGGTTTACCGGGCGGTTGCGCATGATGTTCATTCTGGTGACCAGAAGATTCAGCTTCTGGATGCGGCGGTAAGCCTCTTCCTCTTCCCGGCTGTTATTGAGAAGATCTCTGGTGGTGGCGATTTCTTTCTGCAGCTGCACTTCCGGGGGCACATAGCCGGCATTTTTAAGGATTTTATAGGCTATACGCATGTCTGAAGGGATATTGGAATCATCTGCAAGGTCCAGAGGCTTTCCCCGTCCAGGCAGATTGTCAAAGTCTCCCTTTTCCAGGGCCTCCAGGATCCTTTCCTCGGCTTTCTTGGCAAAGATGTCCACAATTCATCCCTTTATGCAGATCATGGGCTTGAGTCTTGCTACTTTACGGGCCAGATAGCTTTTATGGCTTACCTCCACCACGCGGCTTACATCCTTGTATGCTTCCGGGGCTTCTTCGGACAGTCCCTTGAAGCTGTGACTTCTAACTTCGATATTCATTTTTTGCAAATGGTCAATAACCTGACGGCCGGGATATTTTTTCACCGCCTGTTTGCGGCTCATCACCCTGCCTGCTCCATGGCAGGCGGATCCGAAGCTCAGCTCCATTCCTTCCACAGTTCCGGTCATAATGTAAGAAGAAGTGCCCATGCTTCCGCCAATAAGCACCGGCTGCCCCACCTGGCGGTACTGGGCAGGCAGATCCGGGTGTCCGGGGCCAAAGGCCCTTGTGGCTCCTTTGCGGTGTACGAAAAGCCTGATGCTTCTACCATGCAGTTCGTGGTCCTCTTCCCGGCAGGTGTTGTGGCATACATCATAGAGCATGGAAACCCGGGCACCGGGGAAGACCGTTTCAAATGTTTCACAAGCAAGATGGGCCAGGATCTGGCGGTTGGCCAGGGCACAATTTATGGCTGCGCGCATGGCTCCGAGATACTGCTGTCCGGTATCGGAAAAAATCGGGGCGCAGGCCAGATCCCTGTCCGGCAGCCTGATGTTCTGCCTGGCTGCTTCCTGGACCATGAGCCGGATGAACTCGGTGGCCACCTGGTGCCCCAGCCCTCGGGAGCCGCAATGAATGCTTATGACCACGTCGTCCTTGTTCAGTCCAAAGGCCTGGGCGGCGCTGTCGTCGAATATTTCCTGGATGGCCTGGACTTCAAGATAGTGATTTCCAGAGCCCAGGGTGCCCAGTTCCCGGTCCAGGCGTTTTCTGGCCTTGTCGCTTACCGCCCCGGGATCCGCCCCGGAAGCTGTACCGCCTTCCTCGGTTTTTTTCAGGTCCGAACTTGTTCCGTATCCTTTGCCCACAGCCCATCTGCTACCCTGGGCCAGCATCCGGTCCATTTCCTTGCTGGAAATTTTCAGCCCCTTTCTGGTCCCCAGTCCCGCCGGGATATTCTGGTACAAAAGGTCGGCCAGGGTTTTCCTTTCAGCCAGGACTTTGTCTTTGTGAATTCCTGTCACCAGCGTACGTACTCCACAGGCGATGTCGAACCCCACTCCTCCGGCGGAGACTACTCCTCCCTGGTGGGGATCAAATGCGCCCACTCCGCCTATTGGAAAACCGTACCCGAGATGGGCGTCCGGCATGGCCATGGCGGCATGGACTATTCCCGGCAGAGTGGCCACATTGGCCACCTGCCTGAAAACGTCCGCCTCCATGTCCGTCAGGAGTTCATCGTCGGCAAAGATAAAGCCGGGCACACGCATGGGGCCTTCAGGTTCCAGGCGGTGCATGTATGAAGAGACTCTGGCGGGTTTTTGCATGCTCATCTTTTGGTTTTTTTGATAAATAGTTTAAACATGATATGTTAATACAGGTCCATTGGTTGTCAAATCCTTAGACATCCACAATGCAGCTGACAATGTATTGTCCGTTTTTGTCCTGCCGCACCTGGAGGCCGTTGAAGCTGGCTCCTTTTACTTCCACTGCTGGCTGATGTCTGGGGCCGTCCAGGGGTTCACCCCAAATCCGGGCGTGCAAACGGCCGTTATTGATGCTGACCTGCAGACTGGAAAATGCGAATCCCTCGCCAGAAACCAGGAAAATCAGTTCATTCAGGAAATCGAATAACAGGATTTCCGGGTCCCGGCCTTCCAGGTTTATGCTCCTGGATTCTTTCTGGCGTATAAGCTTCAGGTCACACATAACCGCCATGAGAGCCAGCCCGGCCTGGGCAAAGGCTTGTCCCATATCCGGTCCAGTTCCCTCAATGCCGATATCCGCCCTGTGATTCAGGTGTTGCCAGTAAGTGCTGCTGTTCATGTCAGTTAAGAGCTGGCCCTGGTTGTAATTATTTTAAGTGCTGAATGTGATCGGAGTTTATACATTAATACTGAACATGTCTTATGCTGCCTTTACAAGTGTTTAGAGCATATTCGGTCAGCCTGTTGTTATTTACACTATATTGACTTTTGGCAAGAGTATAGTTCATACTGAGGTTTATTTCAATCTTTTTAAAGACATTTTTGATCTGCTATAGGTGATTTATAGTGTACAGAATTTTCGGCAGTGGCTCAGCATCAGCAAAGATCAGATAATGCCTGATGCCTCTGCTGATCAAGGAATGTCGCTTGTCAACCAGCATTCTAGAGGGAGGTAAGCCATGAAACAGGGAAAACGCAAGGGGACTTATAGCCACAATTATGACCCTGACCGTCTGCGGCAGTTGATCAAGGAAAAAAAGGATGCCAAGGCGATAATGAAGGAGCTGCAGATTTCCAGGTACAGCCTGTATGAGCAGTTGCTCATGCTTCAGGACGAGGACAACGAGCTCTACGAGATACCGGGTCTTCTGGATCCTCCCACTCTGGAAGAGAAAAGGTGGTGGAAATACAAGAAGGACGGAGTAATCTTTTCGGAGAAGATGCTGCAGTATACCGGATTTAAGCCAGGAGACGCATTTGAAATGGTTGTGGAAGAGGATAGAGTTATTCTGAAAAAGATTTGATGGACATCTGCGGCATAATCTGCCTGCAGGACATGTTATAATTCATGTGCAAGTGCAGGATGCAGCTGTAAAAACAATTTTAATCAGGAGGTACGCATGGAAGAAATTCAGATACCTCGCCAGATGCGAAAGGCCACCTGGAAAAAGAAAACAGGTCGGTTCAGGTACGACATCCATCCCTGGGTGTTTTTCATTTCTACAGCCATAATTCTTCTGGGAGTAATTGTTACCCTGGCTGCCGGAGAGGCGGCTCTGGCGGGTTTCGAGGCTATACTGGGCTGGATGACCACGTATTTCGGCTGGTTTTTTATCCTGGTCAAGAGCCTGGTGCTGGTGTTCTGTATTGCTCTTATCTTTACCAAATATGCAGGGATGCGTCTGGGAGGAGAAGACGCTGAGCCGGAGTTTTCCACTATCGGCTGGTTCGCCATGCTCTTTTCAGCAGGCATGGGGATTGGACTTCTGTTTTACGGCGTGGCTGAGCCCATGTATCACTACCTGGACAATCCCCTGGGTGAATCAGAATCCATGGAAGCCGCCAAAATGTCCATGCAACTTACTTTCCTGCACTGGGGATTTCATCCCTGGGCCATCTATGCCGTCGTGGGTCTGGGCATAGGCTTTTTCGGCTTTTCCGAAAAACTGCCTTTGTCCATCCGCAATATTTTTTATCCGGTTCTGGGAAGACGCATCTACGGCCCTGTAGGCAACTTTATTGACATTCTGGCCACCATTGCCACGCTGTTCGGAGTGGCCACCTCCCTGGGAATCGGGGTGCAGCAGATCAACGCCGGCATAAGTCACTTAACTGGCATTCCTGAAAATACCTTTGTTCAGGGACTGCTCATTGCCGGCATAACCGCCTTAGCCCTGTGGTCGGTTATCAGAGGGCTGGATGCAGGCATTAAATTTCTGAGCCAGGTAAATATCGTCATTGCCGGGATCCTGATGCTCTTTGTGCTCATCCTTGGTCCCACTCTGTTTATTGTCACCGGACTTCTGGAGAACACCGGCAACTATCTGCAGAACCTGCCGTCCATGTCCCTGTGGACTGAGACCTATGATGAAGGAGGATGGCAGAGTGGCTGGACCCTGTTTTACTGGGCCTGGTGGATTGCCTGGTCTCCCTTTGTGGGCATGTTTATCGCCAGGGTTTCCTACGGCAGGACCATCCGGCAGTATCTCACCGGTGTACTTCTGGTGCCGGTGGCTGTTACTTTTGTCTGGTTGACCGTGTTCGGCA
>SL_8KL_010_SEDDRAFT_10004327_pt1 | contig 11457 bp, 11 predicted proteins | sample SodLakKL_010_SED_4_FD_11160 | JGI IMG/M metagenome (IMG submission 11160) | reverse complement strand
GAACATGGCAGCCTACGGCTGACACACAGGAGCATGATCAAATCCTGCCATGTGAATTCATTCTGACATTATGAATCGAAATTGATTTAAACAGATGAAACTGCATATTAAATATATGGTTAGTTTGCGTTGCAAGATGCTGGTGAAGCAGGAGCTGGACAAACTTGGCATTGCCTATTCCTCCATTGACCTTGGCACCGTTGAGTTTTCTGATGACATTACAGAGGAACAGCTTGAGGCATTCGGAACAAACTTGGAAAAATCGGGCCTGGAGCTGCTGGATGACAAAAATAACATCATGGTTGAAAGAATCAAGAATATCATTGTGGAGATGGTTCACCATACTGACGAACTGCCCGAAATAAACGACTCCAAGTACATCAGTGAGAAAATGGGCTATGACTATACCTACCTCTCCAACATTTTTTCAGAAGTCAAGGGAATAACCATACAGCAGTACATCATCATGCACAAGATTGAAAAAGTCAAGGAACTGTTGCTGTATGACGAACTCAACCTGTCTGAAATCGCCTTCAAATTGAACTACAGCAGCGTGGCACATCTCTCCAACCAGTTCAAGAAAGTTACGGGTCTCACTCCCACCTATTTTAAAAAGTTGAAGCTCAAGAGAGAGCTCAATCTCGAAGACCTGTGATTTCCTGTGATTGCCTGTGATTTATGTAATTAATTTTATTTTCGTTATAACACGGATTCCGCCGTATTTCGCATATTACCATCAGTGAATATCAAATCAAAACGTGTTTGTTTGACACACTGTCACTGAAAACAAAGGAAATCAATATGGGTAATCTGCTGTATATCGTTGCTGTCATTCTTATCATTTTGTGGTTGGTGGGATTTGTTGGATATAGCACTGGCGGCATAATCCACATCCTCCTGGTTATTGCTGTAATTGCAATTATCCTTCAGGTTATTCAGGGAAGAAGAGTTCTCTAAGTGCATGGGGAATCAGATCCCCAGGTATACATAGCCATGAATATGGAAAGCGGCAGGGCCGGTTGCAGGCAGCCTGGATCACCACATGATCAGGTCCCCGGTAATAAACCTGCTTTCAGAGACGTGTTTAAATACAGGGCACAGAGAGTGCATAGATAAATATCCCAAAATAAATTCATGGCTGGGCTGATGATGGCTGGTTTCAGGGAGAGGCCAGTCACCATGGCTGAGCAAATGATGGCTGGCTTCAGGGAGAGGCCAGCCATTTTTTTATGCGGCAACCCGTCAGTATTAAAAAAATAAACACTTGTAATACTGTGAGTTATGTAAATCTATTCTGCATGCTTGTAACATCCCTTGCATTAAGATTGGTCATCTTTCACAAAGTGCTCTTCCTTCCATGGAATTAATGAGCATACAACTTCAATTAATCTTCCGACAAATGAAATCGATACACGCATTCATATATGCCCTGGGTTTATTATTTGTAATACAATCCGCGGCCTTTGCACAAACAACGGATCTGTCCGAGATATTCAAGAAGCATTTGAATGAAACGGTCAAAGAAGTCCAGGACACAAAAAACGCGACAGAAAAACGAGCTGTTCTGGACAATTCGTTTGTTTTAATGATTGATGCGATTGAGCGCATTGAGACACGGACGCATCTTACAAGTGAAGAAATGATCCAACTCAATTTGTTCAAGAATGATATAGTTGAAAAAAGGAATGAATTGCTTGGTCTGGACGGGTTTGATGAAGTACTGGATAAAGATCTCGATGATTTTTCCGAGTACGCTCAGCAGTCTTTCGAACTCGCAAACCGAACCATAACCATGGGTGTTGGCACGGCTGTTGTGATCCTGCTCATATTGATTCTCCTTTTATAAAAATGCGGCGACATACCCTTTCTTAATACGGAGCAAAGGGTTCGTTATCAGAGTTATGTGGAATCCATTATCGATAATCAAGCACCTGGCAAGCCCGGCCTGTATTCTATGGTTGGGTTTATCAGGATGCACCCACACGTCCGGGCTAACAGAACCATCCGGTGAATCGGCCGATGTGGCGTATACGGTAATCTATTACATCCATGCCGACTCCGATTACCTGTTTCATGATCCGGACCAGGTTCCGGTCCGTGCAAACAGGCACGTGCTGCAATCCGCGCTTGAGACTGCGGAAGAAGCGCGGTCCGGAGAAGTCTTTATATACTACCAGCTACCTGAAAAAAGGATACTGGGACTTTTTCCACGCAGAAACAGCCTGCTTTATCACTACGTCGACGGGCAATTGACGGCACAGATTGCCTATCGTCATCCGGACAGACGGGAAGAGTTCCTCACAACGGCAGCACAGCTTTATCATCACATCCGGAACCACTCCCGGAATGGTGACCAGTCGTTCTATTTTCTGTTTTTTGGACATGAAATACCGCGCGACGAAGGAACCAACTACCATCGGACCATGCCGGGGATGCAGGTAAATACCCAAACCGTTGCAAGGGGGATCCGGAGTTTCTTGGAAGCGGACGGACAACGATTCGATCTGATTGTGCTTTCCACCTGCAATAATGGAACGCCGGAGATGGCGCATCATCTCATGCCGTTTACCAATGCATTGCTTGCCTCTCCGCAAAACCTTCACTTATCCCATATTGATCCGCGGAGCATAAGCATGCTGGAAAGTCATCCTGCTTCTTCATCCCTTCACATAGCCCGGTCAATGGCCAACAACACATTTCAGCGCCTGTCGGAAAGCCTCCAAATTGCTGTTACGCTGACCTTGTATGACTTTGAGCACGTCCGGAATTATCATGACGAACTTTACTCACTAATCGAAGCGAATGAAGCGGCGGGGCGCGTAAAACACTTCCGGGAAAACACGGATTGTGCGCAGTTTTCTTTTTTCAATCCGGAAAAATTCAAGCCTGGTGTGGAAACGTGGTTCAGTCCGGCGCGATTTGGCCGGAGTAATGCAGTAAACCACCATTCAGGCTGGGGATGCAGACCACTTGACCAGTAACTTACGTAACTATTATCCGTTACTGTGTAACGCCAGCCAGCCGGCATAACACTATATTACAGTTGAAATTAGATCTGAGCAGGATCAGAGATTGAATGTAACATCAAGAGAGAGCATGACAAGAAAGGCAGGCGTCAGACCCTGCCTTTTTTTTGTGCGTCCGGCAGGGCGCATTCACCCGGCCCCTCCGGGGGGAAGTGGGGCAAGTCTCCCGTGCGTGCGTCAGGGCGAAGCGTGAGCCGCACAGGGCCCATGGAATCATGCCTGACGCGGAACGGGTGCGAGCCCGGAAACCGGCCACAAGCAGACGGGATCAGATCCGGAGCACAAAATTGTCTCTGTTGAACGTTGCGTCCTGATTCTGGCGGACAATGGTAACGGCTTTGGTTAGAACCTGTTTCAGANTTTGAAAACTGGNCGGTTTGGTAATGTAAATATTAGCCCCGAGACGGAACGCTTCATCGATGTCATTTTCAGCGGATGAAGTCGAATAAATGGCAATGGAAATATCATTGAATGCTTCATTGCTTCTGATTTCCTTCAGGCATTCCATCCCGTTCTTGAACGGCATATTGAGGTCAAGAAAGAGAAGATCGGGCAAACGTACACCCTCTTCAATAAGGTATTCCATCAGCTGCACGCCATCATTCACCGTATGAACAATGGTACTTGTCTCTATTTCATCCAGTATTTCTTTAAACAGAAGCCGATCCCCTTCATCGTCATCCGCTAAAAGAATACGGAGTGGCGCATTTCCCATTTTCATCGATTTTTATTGCCTGACTGGAATGTAAATGTCAAACGTAGCACCCTTGTCCGGTTTGCTCGTTGCACTGACAGCACCATTGTGGTTGTCCACAATTTTTTTCACGGTAGCCAGGCCGATTCCGGTACCGGGATATTCATCTTTGCCATGCAGTTTTTGAAATACTTCGAATATCTTTTCCCGGAATTTATTATCAAAACCCATGCCTTTATCCGTTACGGAAATATGGCAGTAGTTGCGTGTGGATGCAAGTTTTTTTACAGGTACATCCTTTCCTTTAATAATTTTGCATTTAATGGTGATATGCGGCGGTACCCCGGGCTTCGAAAATTTGAGTGCGTTGGTGATGAGGTTCTGGATGAGCTGGCGGAACTGAAATACGATGATACTCGCTTCACAGTGGCTGTCGGTGTCAATAATTGCCTTTTTCTCTTCAATGTGAAGCTTTAAACCAAGTTTAACCTCTTCAATAATGTTGTTGAGATCGGTTGTTTCAAATTTCCTTTCCACTGTGGCCAGGCGGGAAAAGTCGAGCAGGTCTTCAATCAGCTTTTGCATCCGGTTTGCTGCGTCCTGCATCAGTCTGAAATATGTTTTCCCCTTATCGGACAAGTTTTGAATCTCTTTTTCGAGGATACGGCCGGCAAAGGTCTGGATTTTTCTAAGCGGCTCCTGCAAATCGTGACTGGACACGTAGGCAAACGCTTCCAGTTCCATATTCATATTTATCAGGTCTTCGTTCTTTTGTAAAAGTTCCTTATTGGCGTTCTTTAATTCAATGGTGCGTTCCCTGATTTTCTCTTCCAGTTCTTTTGTATGCCGCTCCTGGATTTCAAGGTTTTTTCTTTTTTCAATAACTTTCTCTGTAACGTCTTCAATGGACAGCAGGATCAATTTTTCTTTACTGCTTTCAGACATTACCTCGCGGGCATTGATCAGCAATATCAGCTCACCAATATTCGGGAAATTGTGAGTTACCTGAAAATCATTAATAATTGACTTCTCCGGAATGACTTTTTCAAGCAGCGTTCGCAATTCCGGAATATCCCATTGCCTGTTCCCCAGATCGTATACCAGAGTCCCTTCCGTTTCCTCTTCCGTTGTTGCAAATACTTTGTAGAAGGCATTGTTGGCCGTTCTGACACGAAGGTTTTCATCAAGCACCAGGAGCGGTTCCCTTAAGTTTGCAACAATGGATTGGGAATAATTTCTTTCCTCCGATATCTGCTCATTCAGGCTGATCATTTCATGATTGACAACGATAAGCTCTTCATTGGTGCTTTGGAGCTCTTCTTTACTGGTTTCCAATTCTTCGTTCAGGCTCTGCAGCTCCTCGCTGCTACTCATCAACTCCTCATTGGCGCTCTGGAGCTCTTCGTTGAAGGCTTCCTGTTCTTTGATCATGTTGCGCATGTCTTCACGGGTTTCCATCAGCTCCTGCTCCAATTGCCTGATGCGCAGATCTTTTTCATCCGGGGTTGATTTATCCGATTTCTTTTTACCGGTTTCGGATGATAATAAAGAATTGTCGGTTTTTTTATCGTGAAACAGAACCAGATAATACGGCTCAATGGTGTTGGGCAAGGGTATGGCTTCGATGGAAATATTGCGCATCTCCTGATTTTCCTTCAAAAGGATATTCTTTTTTATTACCGGAGCAATCTCCTTTTTTACTTTCTGAATAATGTTTCGCAATTCAAAAGCCAATCCCTCTTTTGCCATCACAATTAAATTATGGCTTGGCTTGCCCGGCGCTTGTTCCAAATAGTTGCCTGTTTTACCGCGAAACTGTACAATATCCATGCTGCCATTGACTACCACACCGGGCGGGGTGTATTTGCTGAGCATGATCTGATCAGCCATTTTCTGATAATCGGCCTGTGTGCTTTCCGGCTTTGGTTTTTCATCAGCCTGCGTGTAATTCTTTTCGGAACGAAGGCTAACCACATGCATAAATTTGCTTGGAACATCTTTACGGATATAGATCCTGTCACTTTTTAAAGAAGAGGCAAAAAGTTCGGAAACTCCGCTGGTGGTTTCCGTTTTTCCCAGGAACAGGTATCCGCCAGGATTAATGGCATAATGAAACGTAGTCAAAGCCTGCTTCTGCAAATAGGGCTCCATATAAATGAGCACATTGCGGCAGCTCAACAAGTCAATTTTCCCGAATGGCGGATCTTTTAAAAAATTGTGCACGGCAAATACACACATGTCTCTTATTTCCCGGTTTACCTGATAACGGCCATTATTTTTTGTAAAGAAGTCTTTCTGCCGTTTCTTAGAAACCCCGGCCAGCTCATGCTCAGAGTAGATGCCCAGACGGGCTTTTTCAATGGCAGATTCGCTTAAATCGGAAGCGAAAATTTGAACCTTGTTTTTAAAATCGCTTGCAGATTTTCTGCCTAACAGCTCCATCAGGCACATGGCAATGGAATAGGCTTCTTCGCCGGTGCTGCAACCCGCCACCCAGACACGTATGGCTTCACCGAAATGCTTGCCTTTTTTTAAGAGCGGTAAAATGGTTTTGCATAAATCATTAAAAATTTCAGGATCCCGGAAAAAGCCGGTTACCGGAATCAGAAAATCCTGGAATAAAACATCCTGCTCCTTACTGTTTCCTCTTAAATATGCAAGATAATCGGCAGCCTTGGTGATATTGCTAAGCCCCATTCTTCGAAGAATCCTTCTGCGAATGGTGGTCTGTTTGTAGTGTGAAAAATCCACTCCTTTGCGTACACGCAGAAGAAAAAGTATTTGCCTGAGTATGTCCTTGTCGCCCAATTGCTTCACTTGCTCTTTAGTATCAGTGGTATTAATAATACTGGCGACTTCCAGCAATTTGGCCGGGATATCCTGAGGTGGGAGGATAAAATCAACCACACCAGCCTGTATCGCGCTCCAGGGCATGCCATTATACTCAGCCGACTCCATATCCTGTGCAAAGGTTATACCTCCGTGGCCTTTGATTGTTTTCAATCCCAGGGTTCCATCCGTTGCTGTTCCCGACAGCACTACACCAACAGCATATTCATGATGAGTTTCTGCGAGCGATGTAAACAGAAGGTCAATAGACAGGTTTCGTTCGTTTTTAATTTTCTCAGGTCGCGGGGAGAGCAGCAAATCACCGTCCTTTGCAATCAATATTTTGTTACTTGGCATAACATAAACATGATTGGGCTCGAATTTGAGTTCTTCCGATATTTCCTGAACGGGGAGGTGCGTGACTTTTTGCAGGATTTCGGGCAGGAGACTTTCATGCTTGGGGTCCAGATGCTGCACCAGGATGTATGCCATCCCGGAATCTTCGGAAACGGATTTCAGGAAGGACTTGAAAGCATCCAGGCCACCTGCCGAGGCGCCGATCCCCACGACCGGCAAAGGATTATCGGATTTGACAATCTTTAGCGGACGGTCTTTTGAAGGATTCTTTTTTTTCACCTGGCAGTGTTTTCAATCGGTTTTCAGGACAAAATTATCTTTGTTCGGCAATGAAATATTTTTTTCGGCTATCAGCTTAAGCGCTTTGTATATCAATAACTTGAGCTTTGAAAAATCCGTTGGTTTGTGGATATAATAGTGCGCCGCATCCTTGTAAACCTGCTTTGTGTTATCCTCATCACTTGCAGTGGAAAAAATAATAACCGGCAAGTCCTGCAAAACACGGTCGCGTTTTATGATACTTAAAGCTGCATAACCGTTCCTTCGGGGCATGTTCAAATCAAGGAAAAGCACATCCGGCAGCTGGCTGCCCTGCCCGGTAAGCCAATCTATGAGTTCTTCTCCATCAGCAACGGTGGTCAGCTCAACGGAAACGGGCAACTCTTCGAGCACTTCACTGAACAGCAGGCGATCGGCTTTGTCATCCTCGGCAAGCAGGACGTGCAACCTGCGTGTGATGGGTGTATACTCTACTTTGTTTTCCATATGGTTTATATGTGCATAAGATAACAAATGATTTCAAGATAGCGGGAAGATTCATTGAGCCGCAAGTGTTTTTAAAAAAAAGCAGCCCGACTCTCACCGGAACTGCTTTAGGAGTATGCTATATTTGCATATTGGGTATGCTAATATAGCGAGGTCATTATTGAGGGTTTACTTTAGTACTGGATTGCAAAAAAAAGTAGAAAAATTCAAATTGCTTTCAACTGCATATCATTTCGTAAGAACCGGGTTTCCTGATCTATCCGGTTCAGGCGTGCTCTGTTTGCCTAGGATTAATGTGCGCATTTATTACTGCGAATGTGTTATAACAAACCATAAAATGTTTGCATATTCCACAGTTGGCGCATCACTATCTGCAGTGGTTTGTCAAAAACAGATATGGCAAATCAGTCAGGCGGTATTTATTACGAAAGCTGCGGGCCGAATCTGCTCTCTTTGCAGTATCCTCAGATAAGAATTCTTCGGGCCTTGAGATAGTTGATTCCACTGGGCAAAGCCATGGCGGGTCATTGCCGGGGGTGCGTTTTTAATTTCTTCTCCTGCTGTTTCCTGCACACAACTGAAACAGCAGGGTCTGTCGAATATACTCAGCCGGATATGATCAGACAATACATGTGGCTGGTTTGATGCTATCGGGTGCGATCGACAATATTGCCTTCCAGATCGGAGATGATCACCTCAACACGGCGGTTTTGCTGGCGTCCGTTTTCCGTTGCATTGCTTGCCACAGGGTACTGGATTCCATAACCCCTGGTCCTGATCCGGTTATCGGCAATGCCTCTGCCCTGAAGATCTGATTTCACCGAATTGGCCCTGTTTCTCGACAGTTCCATATTGAATGCTTCTGAACCGATATTGTCGGTGAAGCCCTCAATCAGAATATTTCGTTCGGGATATTGCTTCAGGAACGTGGCCAGATCATCAATACTCTTCATTCCTTCCGAACGCATGGTTGCTTTGCCAAATTCAAAGAGTACGTCGCCAAGTGTCAGCACCAGGCCGCGATCTGTTGGGCGGGCTTCGAGTTCATTCACTCTTTGGGCCAGTAAATCTGCCCTCTGACCAGCTTCCAATGCGGCTTGCCTGGATTCATCTGCCTTCTGACGGGCTTCCGTTGCAGACAGCCTGGATTGTTCCGCATTCTGACGGGCTTCTACTGCCAATGCTCTTTCACTCTGTGCCTCCAGCAACGCGCGCTGGGCTCTTGCTTCGGATCGATCTGCTTCACTTCGCCGAACCTCCAGCAATACCTGCTGCCGTTCCACCTCGCCGCGGGAGATTTCATTGTTCGCAGCATTCAGTTTTGCCGTTTCAATGGCTATGAATGTTTTTTGCTTTGCAAGATAGGCATGGTGATCAATGGCCGACTTGTCCGCTTTTGCTGTCCACAAGTCCCGGCTTATTTCAAGTGCCTCCTCGGCTTCTTTCAGGGCTACCGGGGCATATTGAACAACCATGGCGTCCTGTTCTGCTGCATTGTATGCTTCGGTTGCACTGTTAAGCAGCGGGTTTTGAGCCGGTGGCCCACCACATCCGACCAGAAGAATGAGCATGGGAACAATTGCATATCTTGCCCCTGGCAAGATTATATCGTTAAGTAATCGTAACGGTTTCATGTGATTTTCCTCAAGTGATAGTTAGTTGGCTCTTTGGTTTCTTTCAATTTCTGCCTTTAGAACCCGGATGCTCTCTCTCAATTCCGCAACCGCTTTTTCGGCTTTTCCAGACTGTGCTTTTGACTGGGCAAGTTCGGCATCCACCCTGGCATGTTCGGCCAGAAGAATCGCTTTGTCATAGTCCTTGGCTTCCACAGCTTCTCTGGCCAGTCCCAGCTTTATTCTGGCGTCCCTTATTTCAAGGGGTGCGTATTCATCCGCTCCCAGTTGCTCCGCTTGCTGAATCACCATTTGTGTTTCCGTAAGCTGCTGACTGGGAGGATTGGTGCTTCCACATGCCGTCAAGAGGCCGAGGCCAATAACACACGTGAACAGTTTCTGGTACAGTTTCATATTGAGCCTCATGATGTCTGGTTGTTTGTGATCATAGATAAATAGTGCAAGTACCTTCGTTTGTTGTTGTCAGTTCTGCTTGTGCCGCTTGTTAAAAGTAATACCGTGCACCCAATGCGGCATCAAGACCAAACCCGGTCGAGGGGGTAAGCTCGAGCGAGGGCGCCAGTTCAAGAAAGACATCGATCGGGGTATTGCGTGGCAGCCAGTTTACACCGCCCACACCGCGAATAGCCAGAGAGCCGCTATCGCCGCCCCGGTCCTTGAATCGGGCACCCACGCCATAGTGTATCACAAATGGTTCCGAAGATTGGATTTTGTCGTGTGAATGCCACAGGTAATCCATGTGGACATGAATGCGGGTGCCTCTGTTGTCATACCGGTGGTGATAGGCAGACCACCCCAGGCCGAATGCCAGGGCATTGTTGTTGGATGTCCACAGCTTTGCGCTCAATCCCGTAGGTTCGCCCAGCATTACGCCGAGTCCGAATTTTCTGTCCTGGCCACTGGATTCCTGCACGGTTAACAACAACATGCATAGTGCGACAAGGATGAGATAAAACTTATTCATTTATGCTCCTGATTTGAAAGTGTATTGAAACTTACTTATTGTTTTTACTGAATGTAATAGGCCGAATGGCTAAAAAATGGGCTAGTCCATCGGGTATAGAAAATCTATACCCGTGGTAGTCGGAGCAGTGTTATCGCGGGGCGCATTTGATCAGCGTCCATGCACCCTGACCGGCGGTTCGAAACTGGAATATGAGCGAAACCGCACCGTCAGTCCACGCTGCCTGCTGCGGAATCCGATTCGGATTCATACACATACCTGGCGATCTGAAGGCGATTGTGCAGGGTCAGCTTTTCCAGGATGTTATGGACGTGGCTCTTGATGGTGTAACTTGAGACAAGCAGGTCCCGGGCAATCTCCTTGTTCGTCATGCCCTCTGCAATCAATGCGACAACCTGCCGCTCACGGCTGGTCATGCGTATGGACTCGATAATTTTTTTCTCCTCAACCGGATCGCTCACCTTATGCTTGACGATCTCGGTAAAGAGTGATTCGTTGAGGGATCCGGGCAAGACTTTTTCGCCTTCATTTACCCTCCGGATTGAACTCACGAACTCATCAGCCGAAGCGTCTTTCATCAGAAACCCATTGGACCCGTTTTTGATAAATTCCAGTACTTCAGAGTGTGAGGGAAAAAGTCCCATCACAATGACTTTTGTTTTCTGTCCATTGCCGGCAATCAGTTTCACAACTTCCAGGCTGTCCTGACTTGACAATCCCCAATCCAGAAGTACAATATCGATGTTGGATGATTTGATCTTTGCAAGGACATTTTTACCCGGGTCAGGCTCGGCGATCACCATGAAGTCCGGCTGTTTCTCAAGCACAGCGGTAATACCTTCACGCAGCAGGTGATTATCTTCAATAACAAGCAATCGAATTTTTTTCGTCATGTGGGATTCACCTGAAGTTATGCTGATCCTGAAGGATGCTGTGTACTCATGTATCCACACGTTTGGCATGCCGCATTGCGCCCAAACTTATATTAAAGTATCCGCCAGTTGTGCTTATCTGTCATTTAAAGATATAAACTGCATGAGCTTATTACAACTCTCCAGCCTGAGCGGGAGCATATGCGGCCGGTCCGGGGCAAAAAAAAAGCCGGATATCCCTAAGGTAGTTCCGGCGGGGTAGCCGGGTGTCAGTTCGGGATATCCGGGACTCATGCTGATGTATTGTTACATCTCC
>SL_8KL_010_SEDDRAFT_10004326_pt1 | contig 11458 bp, 12 predicted proteins | sample SodLakKL_010_SED_4_FD_11160 | JGI IMG/M metagenome (IMG submission 11160) | reverse complement strand
GATACCATCGGACCTGTATGCTCTCTTCGATGTGTACTTTCAGTGATTAATCCTCTTCGTCGTCTTCTTCATCATCATCATAGTCATCATCATCATCATCATCGTCATCGTCATCGTCATCGTCATCATAGTCATCATCATCATCATACTCGAATTCGACTTCTATGACCACGTTTTTGCCTTCGGTATCGATGAAGTACTCAACTTCCGCTTCTACGCGGATACCCACGCGCAAGGCATCATCCACTTGGGCCAGGGACTTGAAATCGCCGTCAAATTCGGTGTAGGTGGATATATGGAATACTTGGCCATTTTCGAGGGTAAACATTCCGGCATCCGGATCCACTGATTGGACATAGTCCTCGATTTCGTATTCCTTATCGTGTTTGTCCTCAAACGCTTCAAAGGAACGCTCGATATTGTCGTTGATGCGCTCCGTATTTCTGAAATCCTTGGGATCCAGTGTTTCTCCATCCCAGCCCTTGAACCATTCGGAGACGTCGACAGACACAACCAGAACAGAAGTACCCGATTCCTCAATCACAAGCGGCGGGAACAGATCCATCTCAATTTCAAAATCCTCCCGTGAGCGGAAGATGAAGTCTTCTCCCTGGTACGTTCCCTTGACCACGAGGGAATAACTTCCGGTTTCATCCCTGAAATCTCGGTCCGTTACATGTACGTCATCATCGGGTTTCTCGATTTCCAGTTCAAATTCGTCATACAGACCCGGAGGCAGTTCGCCATTGGTAAGGATCAGCGGAGATCCGTCGAGGGGCAGGTCGACGATAAAGTTTTCCACCTCGAAATCTTTGGTACCTCTTGTTCCATCCAGCTCCATCTCCTCGATGAACATTTTGATTTCGGTAATGATCAGTTCGTTCTCTTGAACGCTCATGGCAGATCCTTTTGCCATGGTGTCCGAAGAAGTAATCATTTTCATCTGGATCTGTACTTCGGGTTCATCATTCGTGTTGGATTCGACAAGGTCGCATCCTGCAAGCATGGTAGCTGTTATGAGCACCATGGTAAGCAGAGTGTAGATTGATTTTTTCATTGTATTACGTGTTTCGTTTAGGGTTGCCACTGTGCCAGTAATACAGATGAAAACGGTGGAACCCCTAACCGAAAAAAAATCTGTAAATGAAGTTGTCCCAGGCTGGCTGTCGTTGCGTAGAAAAGCTTTGTGGATGCGTGCAAATCGTCGGTTTAAATCTGCCCGGTTTTAATCTGTCGGGTTTTAACTACTCCGCTGCTCCCGCTCGATCATGACCGGGCGGACTATTTTGCAACGAATTCGATGCTTGATCTTGGGGACGCTTTGATTGTGCTTTGGGAGTACGGGAGTGGAGGGCAGGCCGTTGCTGGATTACGATCCGTGCAGCACCTGTGGAAAGACTGCCGCCAATTCAGTAAATTGAAGTGATCTTTACGCATACCGTCCCGCCCGACCTGTTTGCATTTTTATGGAGGAGAAACATGCCAGATACTACGGAATCCAGTACCCCGGATTACCAGAAAATACTTGCTGAGAAACTAAGCGAACCGGATACGGCCAAATCGCTTGTACAGCTTCTGGCTCGCATCGATACGGTGGAAACGGCTCTGAGCGGTCTTGAGGAGTTTATCAAAAAGGCACCGGAAATGATGCTCTCCCTGCAGCACGAGTCGGATCAGGTTTCCCGCATGAGAGAGGCGGGGAAACTGCTGGACAAGATTTCCCAGCCCGAAGTCATGAGGTCGCTCGGCAACATCATCGACAAGGCCGAGACGCTCGAGACAGCAGTATCGGCCCTTGAAATGATCACCGACAAAGCCCCTGAAATCGCCGACTCCATCCAGAAGGAATCCAATAACGGCATGATGATGGGCGAGGTCATGCGCCTGGTCGGGGAGATCAATCAGCCCGATGTGATCAGGAACCTGAATGAGATCCTCAGGAATCTGGACACCATTGCCACGCTCACCAGCGCCCTTGGCGAGGCGGAGCGCAAGTTCCCGGCTCTGGTGGCCTCAATGCATCAGGAGAGCGAGATGGGCAAGACCCTGCACCAGTACCTTACGCTTGTCCAGAAATTGAGCGATGACAGGGTGATCAACAACCTGAACAACCTGGTCGACAAGATCGAAAATCTGGATGCGGTGCTGAACATCCTGGATGAGGTGGTTCGCAATAATCCGGAATTGAAGGAGGAGAACAGCACGACCATCAAGAACATCAATGAATTGTTTGAATTGCTGACCAAATCCATGAAGGAGGAGGAAGCGACCATTCTGGAAACGGCCCGCGGCGGTATCACCATCCTTGCCGAAGTGAACCGGATCCTGCTGTCACCGAAAACCGAGGTGATCATCAAAGGCATGACATCGGCCCTGGAGTACGACCGCACCGAAATCCCCGAATTGGGCCCCATCGGTTTGTGGAGGATGCTCTCCGACAAAAACACGCGCAAAGCACTTGGCCTGCTGTCCATCCTCACCCATGAAATTGGCGGTCATCTCGACGAGCTTGATATGGAAGCAGTGGAAGAATTTGAACGCAAACACAGAAATGACAAAAAATGAAGACATACAAAGAACATGAGATCGTGATTGTGGGGGGCGGCACCGGGGGCATCATGGTCGCAGCGCAACTGCTTCGCAGAAACAGGGACCTTGATATCGCCATCATCGATCCGTCTGACAAGCACTACTACCAGCCGGCGTGGACCCTGGTGGGTGCCGGTTCGTTCGATATGGATGAAACCATCCGGCCGATGGTGGATTGCATACCGGCACGGGTCAAATGGATAAAGGACAAGGTGACGATGTTCCGTCCGGAAGAAAATGAGCTGGAAACGGCCAAAGAGGTCGTGATCACCTACCGGTATCTCGTGGTGGCGCCCGGCATCCAGATCAACTGGGATGCCGTGAAGGGGTTGTCCGAGGCAATCAATTCAAACGGTGTTTGCAGTGTTTACGAGGTGGACAAGGCGCCGTACACCTGGAAAGTGCTCTCTTCCGTGAAAGAGGGGAAGATACTTTTCACACAGCCCAACACTCCGGTCAAATGCGGTGGCGCTCCGCAGAAAATCATGTATCTGGCTGACGAATCCCTGCGGAAACGGGGCATCAGAAAGAACCTGGAACTCCATTTCTTTACTCCCGGATCGGTGGTGTTTGGTGTGGAGGCCTTTGCCAAAACCCTGCGTCGGGTCATCAAGGAAAAGGACATTCAGGTCCATTTTGCCCAAAATCTCGTGGAAGTAAAAGGTGAAGAGGGGATTGCGGTCTTCGATGTAACCGACGCGGACGGCAATGTGACCCGGAAAGAGGTGGCGTACAGCATGATACATGTCGTGCCGCCGATGAGCGCCCCCGACTTTATCAAAAACAGCCCCATAGCCATCCAGGATGGCGCCCTGAAGGGTTGGCTTGATGTGGATCATTATTCCCTTCAGCACAATCGCTATCCGAACATTTTCTCGCTGGGGGATGTCGCCGGGGTGCCGACGGCCAAAACCGGCTCTGCGATCCGCAAGCAGGCCCCGGTGGTGACGGACAACATCCTGAAGCTGCGCAAGGCGGCACAGCTGGATGAGGAATCCGAGGCACTGAACACATCCTACAACGGGTACAGCTCCTGTCCGCTGGTTACCGGCTACGGGAAAATGGTGCTTGCGGAATTTGACTACAACAACGAACCCGATCCCACGTTCCCGTTCGACCAGAGCGAAGAGCGCTATGACATGTACGTGCTCAAAAAGTTCGGTCTGCCATGGATGTACTGGAATTTGATGCTGAAAGGTAAAGCGTAGATGGGTTACGCTCATCCATGAAATTTTGACTTGAGATAGTATTTCCGGTCAGTTAGTTTGGAAATCCTGGAACGGTTAACCTTTTTAACGGCAATCGATCAGGTCGTAAAGAAATCACGAAATATCAGCAAACATGATCAAATCCGTTGTCAAAAACAGTACGTTAATCTGTATGCTTATCGCTGTCGTCTCTTTTCCCGGCAAAGCAGATGCCCAGTCGGAAATTACGATTGAGTCGCTGAGAGACATTGTGGACAGGCGAACAATGATCCAAACCATCAGGGAAGTGGAAACCGCTGGCTCGCCCTATCTTTTTGAGGATTTCAAGACGGGACACGTAACCCTTTCGAATAATGTCAGGAGCGAAACCCTTTTGATGAACTATAATGTGCATGAGGAAAGTGTTGAATTCATACAAGGCGATTTTGCACTCTCCATTATGAGTGACCGCCTGGCGGGATTTGAGTTTACGGACATGGAGAGCCGCTATCTGTTTCGCAAAGGTTATGAGGCAAGCCGTCTCTCCCCCCATGAGTTTGTCCGGGTCCTGGCAGAAGGCAAGGTCACCGCATTGCTGAAATACAATGTCAGCTTGCAACAGGATGTGCCCACCTATGGTGTTGCCACGCAGCAGAACCGTTACACAGAGAGCCAGCGTCTTTTCATCGGGAAAGATGGGGACATCCAGCGGGTCCGGCGGTTGAACGAGCGATCCATTCTTCGAAACCTGGATCATTTTCAGGATGAGATGCGGGACTTCATCCGGCAGGAGCAGCTGGATCTGGCCAATATCGACCACCTGGAGCGGTTTTTCCGGCACTACAATGCCCTTTTCCAAGAGTGATGCGACTATTTCCAGGCCCACCTCCGGCACAATCCGGAAATCATCTGTTTAAAAGATGTAAAACTTGAAACATGAGATGGCAGAAGGACGTATCTTCTGGCCGATTCGATACGGTTTGAGCATTTGTTTAAGTCATTCCCTATTGCCCGTAAGGAATCCGTATTCAGTCAAGCGTTATCATATGAAGTGCCATTTTAACAATGGATTTTTTAGAATGTTAATATAAGTGAGTTGCCACGTTATGCCGTTGTATCAAAGAGTTCCCCTGTTTGCCGTATTGATCGTCTCTGTTCTCCTTTTATTTTCCTGTTCGGGGAAAAACCAGCTTTATTTCAGCCAGGAAATTGATCTGAGTGCCGGCGATCCTGTTTTTTCCATACTCATTGCCGAGGCAAGTGCGCTGCAATCAGATTTTCCGGATCATGTGTTCAGTTCCCTGAACCATATTGAACGCCGCGTGCTGAATGAACGACTTCCGCAGTACATCCAACAGGCAGCCGGGGTCGAAGTTACCGGATTCCTGGATGAGGGGGTTTTTCGGGATAATGAGTTCGGTTTGCGCACATTTGATGTGCGTAACAGAAGCATTGAAATGATATCACCTGTTGCAGGAACGAAACTGACCGATGAAAAAAGTGATTCCCGCTTTGTGCTTGTTCTTGATCTTTTATCCTTTGAGCCCTTTGCCGTGGAAGTAGGGGGCGGCTCGTATGCCGGGCATGAGGGCCGCACTGAGCATCGGCTCAAACTGGAAATGAATTATCTGATCTGGGACAATGTGAGCGGGGAAGCAGTAGGCTGGGGAAATCTTGATATCACCAACCGGTTTGATGCGATGGACCAGGATGGATCCTACTCTGCGATCTTGCAGGAGGCTCTTGGCAAGATCATGATGAGCACGCCTTTCAGTTAAGGTATTATACTACCGGTCAACGTATCTGAAAGGAGCGGTTGATGTTGAATCCGAACCGGATTTTAAAGTCCTGGATATTCCCGTTGGGGCCCGCCAGCAGGTAGGCATCATTCAAAGCCCTTGCATTTGAAAAGAATATCTGGAACACGTGTCCGCCCGTTTCCATGTCAAGACCGATGGCAAAATTCTGGTTCACTGTTTCATTTTCAAATCGGTAGGATGGCACGTACTGGACCGTTACAGACGACCGGCTGGTGAATTTGTATCGTGAGCCCATCCCCAAACCGGCGAAGATCTCATCGGTATCGAGGGGATCTTCGATTCTCAGCAGTGGGTTGGTCCGGCTGAAAGCGGCAGCTGTCGGGACGAGCAACAGGCTGAACCGGTCATCGAATTTTCGCGAGACCGGCAGGGCCAGACTGAGCTGGTTGCGATCTGAAAATGGATATGTCTGATTCAGGAACGTGTAATCCTCGGTCATCCAACCGGCCGTGACAACCAGTCCGGCGGAGACCGGATAGCCGCTTCCCGTCATCTGCTGCAGGTACAGATACCGGAACCCCATGTCGTAGACCTTGTCCATGCTCGATCGTGCGGCGAAGACAGAGAATCTGTCACTAATGCCGTACTCAAGGATGAAACGGATATTGGCGCCCTGGTCCAGGCCCCAAAAATCCGTGATGCCGTTCTCCACCGTGCCAAAGGCATGCATGATGCTGTAATATAGCTCTCCTGATGCCAGTGGTTCTGTTGTATTCAACTGGATGTGTCTGGAGGTCGGGAATGTCAGTTCAACAGGCCTGTTCTGTACAACGCGCTCCCTGGTCAGCTCTCATATGGAACATACAATTCCTTTCAAGCGTCCGCGGCCTTGAACGGAACCATTGACCGGAAACACACCTATACGCTCAATTTCAATCGGGAATCGAGTGACGGATTCAGCGCAGCTGCCGATCCGGACAATACCGGCACGTTTGGTGATGACGGATTCCGTTCCAACTCATTCTATGGAAAGGCAGACGTCAGCGTGACAGATGGGCTCACGGTATCCCCGTTTTTCCACCATAATGACTTTGACGGTGACTACGATGCCGGAGCATTCCAGGATGCCGATAACACTTATTCGCTCAACATAATCAACACCGGATTCCAGGCGGCTTTACGCACTGGAAAGCCGAACATCAATGGCGGTTACAATCTGACATCGACGGAGCGAAGTTTTTCCGACCAGTTCGGGGACAGTTCCTTCGAAGGTGTGTTCCACAATGCCGATCTGTTTGGAAGCTATGTGATCAGTCCCTGGCTGTCGATGCTGGCCGGCTTCCATTACCGGCAATCGATCATTCCGGCGTCGGGTGGAACAGAGGAGCTGAGCGCGCGGATTGCCGGTCCCTACGCGACTCTGTACATAAAAAGGCTGCACGGTTTCAGCGCCGAACTGGGATATCGCCTGAACAGCCATTCCGAGTACGGAAACAATGCCACATACAGTTTTGCGCCTTCCTACCATGCCACGGAAAGCGCCAAGCTCTTCGGGTCCGTGACCACCGGCTTCAAGGTACCAACGCTCAACGAACTGTTCGGGCCGTTCGGTGCCAATCCGGAGTTGGATCCGGAAACCAGCCGTTATGTAAGCGTCGGAGTCGAGACCTACCTCTTGCAGCAGTCACTGAAACTGCGGGCACAGTATTTCAGCCGTGAAATCGATGATGTGATCGTGTATACTTTCACAGAGGGTTTCATCAATCGTGACCGCCAAAACGACTCGGGAATGGAACTCTCTGCAAACTGGATTACCACCAGCACCATCCGGATCGGCGGCCACTACAATTATACGGACGGCGAGCTCATAACGGTAGACAACAGCGGGGAGGAGGTCACGCTCGATCCTTATACGCTGGTCAATCTTTACGGGGAGTACCGGTTCCCAAAGCTGCGGGCGGCCGTTTTCGCTGATGTCCGGAATCTGCTGGATACCGGCTTCACCGAAGTGTACGGGTTCAAAACCGCGGGATTCAACATCAAAGGCGGCCTCCGGGTCGCATTGTGAGGATGTCCGGCTCTCAATTGGAGTAGACGGGCAAGGTGCAGATGTAACCGAACACAGCGGTCAATACCACCGTCCGTTTTCGCAGCAATTCAGTGTCCGGATGAACGGAATCGTATTGGCGGGTCGAGAATTGCCGCATGCTCAAGCCATGCGGATCAGGTTGGATAAGGCCTGGAACTTCCCCGCCGCCTCTTCAAGCTGTGCCAGGTAGGGCTCTTTTTCACTTGCCTCGTGGACGTACTGCAGCTTCATGGCGACTGATTCCACATTGTAGGCGGAGTGGAGCGTCTGGCCCAACTCCTTGGCTTTGTCGTGACCGAGTTCCTCTTCAAGCAATCCGGGCAGTTCCATCGCATAATGCTCAAGTTCTCCGCATCGGCCATGAGGCACTCCGCCAGCGCGGATTTCCGTCGACACCGCGGCCAGGCATGTACTGACTTTCTGGAACAGATCCGACATGTCCGTCCGGCGCTGCCGGTCAGCCTGTCGGAGCTGCTCGGACATTCCAAGGAGTGATTTCGATACATCCAGTATGGTTTTGAAGATGTCGAGCATGTCTGCCTCCATGAGAGTGTGAGTGGTAAGTACTGAAAATGTGTAAAGTGTTATTAATAAGTAAATTACATGACTAATACCAGTGTTTTCAGAAATAAAATTTTGCTGGTCTGTTTCCTGAATCCTGCCGGCTATTTCCTGAAGCTATCCTGCCGGCTGTATCGGGTGTATGAGGTGCACACGGCATTCACAAAGCATTATCATCCGATGATGGGAGATGCGTGACGGCACGGATGGATTGGCAGCACGGGAATGGGTACCTTTTTGCATCCAACCATATAAAAACTCTGATGTATTTCATGCCATGCCGGAACGCCTTGTGCTGTTTTCCCGACTTGTTATCTTTGGTGTGCTGATCCTGTGGACCGGCAACACTTCGGTGCGAGCGCAGCAGCTGAACCTGCCGCCCAGACCAGCCGATGCGCCGAGAGGTTCGGAGTTCAAGGAGCAGGTCCGCAATCTCGTCCTTGCGGCCCGGGAGGAGGCCATTTTTGAGCAGGTGATGGCGGGTAATGTCCCCACTTTCCTTCGGAAGCTGGTCCCGGTTACAGTCAGTGGTCCCGCAGGTGACGAAACCCTGGAGGTCACCTATTACGTGACGCCCGATTACCTGGCCGTGGGCCACGATGATGACTATTTCCTGATCCCGACCACGCCCATCCTGGCGCAACGCATCGGCAATGAAATCGGCTGCGGCATGCCCAGCCGCCGGATGGTAGATCAGATCTGGCAGGCCGCCCCGCTCAAGCTTTCGCCCCGCACCATTCCGCCAAGCGACCAGATGACCACCATCCCGGTGATGTATGAACACCACGTGATGGTGTGGGAGCAGCGTGAGCCGGTACTGGATGAGTATCCGCCCGGAACACTGGTGGGGGGACACAAAAAGGACGTGGTCGTATCCAACCGGATCCATAACCAGCCGCCGCCGGGCCGTGTGGTGATCTACGGCTGGCACCAAATCGACGGCTCACCCATCCAACCGCTGTACAGCGGACACGCTGAGACGTACGCCGACTACAGCCACGGCATCCGCCTGGTCCGGGACAGTATCATGGTCAACGGCAAGCCCGGCCACATCCACGACCTGCTTCAGCACCCCACACGACACGCGCTGCTCAGCGACGAGGGGCAGATTGCGCTGCCGTACTATCCGACCGGTGACCTGTTCGAGGTTCCCGACGCCTGGGGTGTGTCAAAGGAGGATGCGTCCGTCCTGGGCCGTAAAATGACCCTGTTCAAATAAAATCACGTTTTTCAGATAAATCGCCTCTTTTCAAAAAAACGCAACTAAAGTGATGGGAAGCATTACAAATCATTAAACGCTTCTCAATCAAAAGTACTCTCCGCAAGGTCTCGTCCGGTTTATTTCGCTGGAAAACCGGGATCCTGCATGACGCGGTGCGCCTGCTTCAGATGGCGTTTTTCGTGGGCCACAGTGGCGGAAAACCATGCACCCAGACTCAGCCGCAGCATACGAATAGCCGGTGATGCAACCCGGATGCGCCTGAGATCCAACCCATCCGACCGTTTTATCTGCTCGATGAAATCATCCTGGAGCTGCATGAACACCGCAACAACCGGGTCCTTTTCCAGATTGACAGCGGTATCGGGCTTGTAAATGCGGAAAGTTTTCATTTTCCATCGGGAAGATGGCTCGTTACCCCGTACAAATGCACGGCTGAGGAAACCATACGTGAAGGGCGGTTCGGCTACGATCCCATTCCTGTGGCCGCGGTCGATGGCCTGTCGGATTGCAGGAAGCAACTTGCACCCGAGAGCGTTCAGATGATCCAGGCACTCGCCAACCGACCACTTCTGCTCATCCGGCTTCCAGAGGAACTGCTCGCTGGACATGTCTGCAGACAATTGCCGGGCCTGCTCCTTCAGTGAGGAAAAATCACTGCAGAGGTCTTCAATTTCGCGATTTTCCATTTTCTTTGCCATCTGAGCAAAATGTTACGTGACCTGACCAGGGTGCGTAGATTTCTTCTTACTTGTAAAACAAGTAGATCCCGCCCTATATTATATAGCTTTAATGCTGTAAAAACAACTGTATGGGACGGGTGAGGGTGGGAGTGTGCGGGCAAGCGAAGCCATTGAGATCTTCCTCACAAGGTATTCCAGTTCGACAAAGGCATTGCCGAAAGTGCGGGCCGACATCAGGGTCAAGGGTGGATGGATGATACGGCACGGCAGTGGGCGCGTAGTGAAAACCCAAGACAATTATAATCATGCTCATGTGTGTCAGGTTGCCGTCATGGACATAGCACTTCGTGACCTTCGGTTCATCTGTTCAAATCAATTATGAATTTATAAGGTCAGAATGAACTCACATGACAAAATTTGATCATGCCTCTATAGGTGAGATACTTATTCCGGGTGTAGGACGACTGAAAGCAAGATCCATCACATCCACAAAATCCTTCCGCCATGAAGCTAACAGCTACAAATCCATCATCAACAAAATCATTATCCGTCAGGATGGTAAGCTTCAAACCTGCTCTGGCCTTTCTTGCCATCACATTGTTGTTTATCGCCTGTGACGACCAGCGGACGCAGACCATCACCTGGACCGAGTTCGAGCCGGTGTACATGTCCCAGGAGGAATTTCTGGCATCGGTTTCGGTCACCGAGCCGCGTGATATGGAGGAACCGGGCAAAATTTATCTGTATGACGATTATCTGTTCGTAAACGATGTAAACCAGGGTGTGCACATCATCAACAACAGCAATCCGTCGGCTCCCTATTTTGCCGGATTCGTGACCATTCCGGGCAATAAGGACATCGCCGTGCGGGGCGATCTGCTCTACGCCGATTCGGCCGGCGATCTGCTGGTGTTCGACATCAGCGATTTCGAAAACCCGAAGCTCATCAGCCGGATCAAAGACGTGTTCAACCTGTCCCAGACACAGTTCCGCGGGCATCCTTTCCGGCCGGTGGATCCGTCGCGCGGCATTGTGGTCGACTGGATGGAAGTGGAAGTTGAAGAAGTGTGCCGCGGTGACTGCCATCAGCCCAGAGGCCCCTGGGGATGGGGTTTCATGACATTCGGACGGGCCTCGGCCGATGCCGCCGGAAGCACCGGCTCCGTGGGTACGGGCGGGTCCATGGCCCGGTTCGCCATCACCGGCGACCAGCTTTACGCCGTGGATTGGAGCAACCTGGTTACGTTTGACATCTCCGCACCCGAGCCGGTCAAGCGGAACCAGCAGGGCGTAGGCTGGATGATCGAGACCATCTTCCCGTACAACGAGCATCTGTTCATCGGCTCGGCCAACGCCATGTACATCTACGA
>SL_8KL_010_SEDDRAFT_10004325_pt1 | contig 11459 bp, 5 predicted proteins | sample SodLakKL_010_SED_4_FD_11160 | JGI IMG/M metagenome (IMG submission 11160) | reverse complement strand
TTAAAAAAGAACCTGAAAAGAATATACGTTTCAGGCATATAAAGAAGTTTAAAGAATTCATCTTCGTCATGGCCAAATGCCTCATAAAAAAATGATTTACCCTTTCCAATTTTGCCTTTCGTAGCATTTAATATTGTTTGAATAGCACGAAGAAACTTTCTGTTCCAATGTTTACCAATAAAGTTCCTATTTGCATACCATTCATTTCCATTGATTGGATGGAATTTCATAGGAAAGGAGTATATATTAATTCCAAGTGTTTCGCACAAATCCACATTTATTTTAAGTCTTTGATATAATTCTATCGGCTGATCCTGTTCATTGTATAATAAATAGTTGGACAATTGCTTAATACCATATTTTGCTGCTAGTTCAACAGCTTTTACGTAAATCTTTTCATATTTCATGTTGTCAAATGCGATTCTTAAAGGATTGATTGGGATTTCACTTAACAACATCATTTTCTTTTCATCCTTTACAAGTAACCTTGCATCAACCCCCTGATTAAAATCAACATATCTTTTTTTGGGAGTTTTGTTTCGATGTTTTTCGTAAAGTTCTTTTACTTCGGGATAAATGGCTAATATATTTTCTTTAGATGATGTATTTATTGATAATAAGCTTAAACTTTCCATCATATTATAAAGGTGCTGTTGTCTATCTCCTTGCAATTTACTAAGAAGTTGATGTAACAGATTATATGATTTACGGATAAATGCCCTGTCATTGAAACCTGATTTTAAATTTTTTATAGATATATCTAATTGGTTAGGCTCTATATATTTTGAATCTTTTGTATATCCGATTTCCTTTATTTCTTTTATAATTTCAGGAAAACAATCTGATGCCAAAACATTATTGTCTAGCAGTAAAAGGTTTCTTTTTTCTCCATATGTTTTAGAAGCCTTTTTAATTTGGTTTTTAATAGAAATAAACTCATGAAATTTTGGTTCAAGTTTCGGAACTGCGCAAAAAGAACATTTCCGAATACATCCCCTTGTCAAATACCCATAATAAGCATTATTCTCAGAATACTTATAATCAATTTCCTCAAGTATAGAATAGTCAAGCGGTAAGTTATCAATAATTATTTCATTGTCATCAAGAACGCCTGCTTTGTCTAATAGACCATTGTGAGGTTTGATACCTGTTTTACTTTCAACTTCATTAGAAAGTACTGTAGCCAGGACTCCACCAACTTTCAATTCATTAATATCCTTAACTATTTTTTTTGCAAATTCAATTGTTTCAATAGTTATTTTCCAATGAAATGTAAAAAGGGTTGTAATACATATTCTATCCCACTTTGGTTGGTGAAAATATTCACCTTTTCGATATTGATTTTTATAATGTTCAAACCAATTATCAAGAGCAAGTGAATATTGGGATTTACTTATTAATTCAAATTTAATTGCCCTAATACCTCTGTAGATGTATTGGATAATATCATTTCTATAATTGTTCCAGTTAATCGTATTATCAATTTCTGAAATTTTATCGATTAATTGACAACAAATATCTTCAAGAACAAATTTATTTAAGTCACCTTTATAAAAAACTACATTATCTCCCAATTTACGGTGATAAGTTGCAAGTTTCATCAAACCTATTGGAGGATATTTATTTTTGTAATTTGGTTCTAATAATAGAATATTTCTTTTGCCCATCACTTAAATTCTTCTTCGATTTTTTGTTTTAATTCTTCCCCTCTATCTTTTAAGTCGGGTAACATAAGGTCAATAATTTCAAAAATCCTTCTAACAACCTTTTCTTGTTTCCTGTCGAGTCTGCTGAGTTTTTGAGACCTATATTTTGTTTTATTATTTTTGTTTTCATTTTTCTGAACTTCTTCGACATTGGGTATTGAATCATTTCCAACAATCTTGTCATAGATTTTATTCAAAGTAGTGTCATTAGATGCCTTTTCTTTGAAACGATGTAATTCTTTTCTTTTACTCGCTGCTTCGTTCTTTGCTTTTTCAAGGTTCTCAATAAGTTCAGTTTCTTGTTGTTTACTAGAAAAAGTACCGTTTTCTTCTTTTTCTTTATAATCCGTCTGGATTTCTTTGTATGTGTCAATTTTCCTTACGGCATTTTTCAATTTATTAGCATCATGGTATAGTCTATAAAATTTTCCATGAAAAAGCACTTTTAATTCTTTATTTAGAAGCTTTGAAGTATTATTTTCATTAAAATAATCCCTGCGAGAATTTGGAATTAAATTGTGATGAAATCCATGAACCTCACCAATAAAATAAAAGTTCCCTCTTTGTTCTTTATGGAGCTTTACTAATGCGTTTTCTGAACCTATCTGGATATTACCTTTACGCAACCGGATACCTCTTGCAATATTTCCTTTTGCCGGAATTTGTTTATCAAATTTTGATACCCCGAACCAACCCCAAGCAATTATTTCTTTTTTTTGATTAATAATTTTAAATGTATCTATATCAAAGATCTCATCATATTTTTTATAAGGAGCATTGCTCTCATAAAAAGCTGAAGAATACGCTTTGAATAGTCTATCAGTATTTATAAAGATGCAATATTCATCAATAGACAAATTCTCCTTTTTTAATTCATCATGTATCTTGCTTTTAAAAATAAAATGTGGAGCAAATGGCACAGGAGCAACCATTGATAAGTATTCTTCTATACTCTTTTTGCATAATAACTCTGAATTACTTACATTTTCGAGAACTACCTTGAAAAAATGTTCTTCTGTGTCTGTTTTTTCGTAGTCGACATTAATCACAGAATTTACAACTGTTGCTGCATCTAAATCAAGTTTATGGTCATTTAATTTTTGTTGAAGACTATCGGCATCCCATGACATAATACTTTTAACATTTTCGCCTTTATAAGATGTCTCAAAAACCAACTTACTGCAATAACCTAACCCACCAAGCCTGCCAATTCCTCTGAAACCTTTATCTTTTGTCTTATCTTTTTTTGAAAGTGCAATATTAGCTAATATTGAAAAAAAATCATCTGATTTGATTCCGGTGGCATTATCCTCAATAATAATTCGTTTTTCTTTTGCCCCAATAGTAATATGAATATTCCCTTCATTTCTATTTTTTAATATACCAATTTCTACTGCTTTATCAATTTGGTCTGCGGCATTTTGGATGTACTCCCTAAAAACAAACCTTGCATCCTCATACATCCCGGATGTCAATGTTTCAATAACTGTTTTTCCTATTCTAATCTCTGGCATAACTATTTAAATTGTTTATATAATGGTTTTGGGAATTTGACATTTAATAACGACCTAAAGATTGGGTTTTGAATTATATATTCTCCTTGCTTCAACCTTGTCATCATATTTTTATATACAGATGGGACAAAACGGTAATCACTTTTTGAAATTTCAATTTCATTTGTACGTCCAAAGGCATGTGTAGAACAATTTCCTTTTACCCTGTCATGTATAACACTTTTAAATTGTTCTGCAGAAAATAAAACAATACCAAGAGAACGACCTCTTTCCGCAATATCAATTAGTTGCTTTAATATAGGAGAATTTTTTGGAACATCACTCGATGCATATTTATTTAACTCATCAATAAAAATAATTATTTTTGATGGTATATCTTTCTCGTCCACATCTTCAAATTGCCCTAGTTTTAAGTCATAAACAGCTCTCATCACATCACCAAAAACAAAACTTTGTAATCCTTCATCAAGTTTTGCTATATCAACAACAAAAACATCATTTTTTCGAATTGATTTTATTGCATTTTGCATTCTGACTTCTCTATCCTGTTCAGAAGCTCGAGGAGCAAATATTGGATTATTTTTTGTTGATTTGTTTACTATTCGCTTAAATTTCCTCCAACTAGAGACAGTTATTTCTTTGTCCTTTGAAGAACCAGGTTTGCAATGTTCATCAACTTCATTTCTAAATTGTTCCCAATTTCTAATATTGCCAAAATTACCTTGCTCTGAAATGATGTAATTAATAATAGAATCCATTGTTTGAGTAGGGTCATCAACATTTGAAAATAATAAATCTAGATTATCCTTATCCCATTCAAAAATATATTTATATTTATATGCTTTATCCAGTTCTAATTGTGATTCAATTTCCCTTTTATTTGCATACGTGTTTGAAATTGAATTATCTGAATATGGATAAAAATATTTAGTATTGCTAAATGGCTTATCATCTAACCCAAGATTATCATAGATTTCATAATCTGATTTAGTTAATTCGTTATTAGGTTCATCAATTGCTAATAAATCTTTCCCTTTTACATTTAGCAATACAAAAGCAACATCACTATTTGTTTCATCCTCGTGATTAAGATATTTATGTTGAATTGATTTTAGTAAAAACATTGCATATGATGTTTTTGATGCTAAACCAGAAATCCCAGAAATATTTAAATGTGCTCCTTCTGGACCTATTAAAAAATCTGAGTTAAAATGAATTGGCAAACTGACCTTTTTATCTTCACCTGCACTTTCATACATTTCAAGATACCCACACACCAATGGGTTTTTAATTTTATCTAAACCCAAAGCCTGTTTTATTTCAATTGCATTTGCCAAATTGACTGCTTCTCCGTCTCTCAAAGGAATATAAATATTCTTTGTGTTGCCAATAACCTTAGCTCGAACATAATTCATTCCTATTCGTTGTGTATTTGGTTTAATGCTTAAATCTCCAAAATCATTTGAAATATAACTTGTTAGATAACTTGCTGTGTCTGTTATATGTGAGATTTCCTCAATTACACCAAACGTTATTGATTCGTTGATATGATTTACTTTTATAACATCAAACGGACTTAAAATCATGTTCTTTGATGTCCAGAAATAGAAGTCATCTATTGTAGTAGGGTTCTTTTCTGTTGCTGCTACTTTGCCAATTACATTATTCATTTAAAATAGGTTTATAAAATATTGATTACTAAGATACTTGCTTTTGATGAATGATTCTGTTAAAAACACAGGATATAAATGATTTGCCCATCTATTGTCTTTCCCATAACAAACAGGATTCCTTTCATTAATAAGGTGTGCACTTATCATATCTATTTCACGAGAGTCTAAACCGTATTCCTGTTCATCCTCAGATACGAGGATTTTTTCAACTTTTATAATTCCCTCAAATGGGCTTGATGTATATTTTGCATCTCTGATACGTACATACCAAATCGCAAACTTTACTGTTCCTTTTTTTCCTCTTGCAACAAAAGATTCAAACATGTAAGCTGGAGTTCGATGATACAATCCTAATTCTGCTATCTTTTTTGCATTGCTCTGCCCTCTTTTATCTGAGCATTTTTCAGGATTAAATGATTTTGATACCCCAACAACACATTTATAATTGCTTTTAATAATTGACAAATCTTTAAAATCGCCAGTTTTCATTGTTTTATATTCCAACGAACCATCCTTTAATAAAAATGCATCTTCATTTAATAGATTCTTTTGAGCTAAAAATGAAACAATTTTCTTTTCTTGCTCCACCATTTCATCCTGAATTTTTGCTATTCCTAAATTTTCATATTTTTCTCCAACCTGAAGCTGTTTATCTTGGTAGTCAAGTATCTTGTGAAATTTTAGGTTTCGGCTTTTCAAAAACTCATTTTCATTTACCTTTTCCACTAAATTATTAAAGAACAAATCTTTTTTATTGTCTTTTGAAGCATTCTCGGGTAATGAAAGCACTAATTGATGTTCTACTAATTTGTTCTTTAAATTTCCCTTATCATCTCGTTCGCAACATCCAACACCAATTTGTCCCGCAATGACAGGATAAACACGATTGTCGTACGCCATATCATCCACCTTGTAGGTTCTTCTGGAACCGTCAAGGAAAAATCTAAAAATTGGTTTCGAAAACTTTTGTATTTCCTTTGCTTTTTCGAGCAATGGTCTTGTTGAAGATAATTTTTCAGTTTCACCATATTTTTTGAATGTCAGTTCTTGATTGTCATCATAAATTAGGTTTGGCATGTCAATCCCATCAAAACAATACTTATGGGTTTTGTAACTTTTTCCACTGGTTTCAGATTCTATGAATGGTAAAATCTTTTTCATTAAATATCAGTTAATTAATAAATGCAAATTTAATTCATTGAGTTAATGAAAAAAATAGCTCTTTTGTTTTTTTTGGGATTTGCTTGTGTGTCAGAAAAAAAATCAATGTGCTATTTGTACGTTGGCTATTCACTGTAATCTTTTCTTGTTGCAAATTTATCATTTCCACTGTTTTTTTTCAGCTTGTGCCTAACGGTTACGTGTATGGTGTCGTTTGGCGATTCGAAGCACAAACCTGTCAAACCGCTACAAAGTTTATTAGATGTAACACCCTTGAAATTAGCACTATCCGCCAAATGCACTATACACGATGTTGTGTGCCCGTGCTTTCTGTCCGCAGTCTGTCTGTGCGGTTGGGTAGCCATACTCTTTGGCAAGTTTTGGCTTGCGCTTGGGCTTGTGCGACTTGCCAATGTGTATGGATGCGAAGGGTTGGGCATATCTGTTTATAATTCTATTGTCAAATTTTCTTTTACAGCGTCCTTGAAAATCTTACTTGTCTTTTGATTGTACAATGGAAGACCTACAAGTTTATAGTCTTTATTTTCAGCTTTTAACACTTGTTTCTGTCCGTATTTTTCAGTGATTTGTTCCAGAAATTTTTCTTTCCATCCTTCTTTACTATCCTGAAATCCACCGGAAGCGTCTTTAAATTGTGAACCTTTTGGCTCAATGAAAACCTGATAATAAAGTTTTTTCTGTTTTTCTTTTAAAAACAATAAGAAATCCGGCATGAAGCCACGACCTTTTTCAAAGTCGTAAATTTTGTAAACCTCTTCATTTCTCAACAGATAAACCTGCTCATATTGAGCTTCGAAATTTCCCATAGTATCCTTGAGAAATTCAATTAGACTGCGTTCTTCACTTGTGCCATGAAAACCGTCAAGAACATACCAGTCTTTTTCAACAAGTTCTTTGTGCAAATATTCATTTTCTGGTTCTTCAACAACTGATTTTTCCTTTTTCCAATCAGAATAGTCTTTAAATTTTACTGATTCAAACTCTGAACCGATGGTTGGATTTGATATGTATTTAAGTTCTGTTGAAACTTTACCAAAAAATGCTACAAGAGCGTAAAGTTGATTTTCATTATCAAGATGTTCAAGTTTTTCAATATGTTTAGGAACTATCAGATTTATAGGAAAATCTCCTAAAAATTCTTCTTTCAGAATATCTTCTAATGAAGAAATAGCCAACTCTTCTTTTAGTTTATTAAACCGTAAAATTGAATTGTCTTTTTTTGCCTGAACATTTATTGCTTTGCGAATAATGTGTTTTTCAAAATCTTTAAGTTTTTTAGATAGGGTATTGCTTTCGCTTTCGCCTGCCTTTAAACGTGTTTCATCTTCTTTTTTATCTAAAATAACTTTAGTTTCTCTTAATCCGAAACGCTCTATTTTAAATGTGAAATCAAAATCTTTTTTTATTTCTTCAAGTGTTCGTTTTCTTTTAGCCGGATTTTCGATTTGTTTATTGCGATAGAGTTTTACATCTTTCACAAAGTCGGATTCTCCGAAATCAAGTTTTAATTGAAACTTTTTAATGACCTTATCATTTTGAGGAAGCAAATCCTGTTTTTTTAATTCTCGCTTCAATTCATCAATGTAACGGTGGTCATCATCGCTATGGAAATAAAATTCTTCTAACACTCTTAATTCATGGTCAAGGTTATTATCAAATTTCCTTTTTCGCTTCTCTTTGTCTTGATAAGAAAATGGATAATAGCGTACACCTCTACCAATCAATTGTACTTCTGAAACTGTTGCCTGACCGGCTTTCCTTCCATTACTTGAAGTACCTTCATCACGACCTTCGTACAAACGTACTATATCATAAAGATTTAAAACATCCCAACCTTCGGTTAACCTTTTTACTGTAAATATTGCCCGAATATGGTTTTCCTTATCCTCTAAACTATTTAAAAGCCGTTCTGTTTCTTCGTCTGTTTTTTCTTTGGTTTTTGTGCCCGATTTAGAATTTGTTATTATGCAATTTCGCTCATGAAAAGCATATTGCAGGTATTCGATAATATCTTTTATTGAAATATTGTTCTCTTTGATGTACCGCTTTATATCAATAATCCGGCTTTTGCCTTTTTGATATGTTTCGGTAATATCGAATAATTCTTTTTCATCTACTTCTCCTAAAAAATCAAAATCTGAAGGCGAAAGATTATTTATGATGTCAATAAAATACTTAAAATCTTCTACTGAGTTATTCTCTTTTGATTTATCAATGAATTTGCTTCTGAACAATATTACAGGTTTGAAATTGGAAAGACCATTTTCAATGGCAACTTTATAGCGATACCAATTAAATAATAAGGCTTGCATTATGCGTTTCTTCTTATCAAACGAAGATGATACCAGGTTTATCTCTTTTGTATATCCGGCTTTTAGAAAATCTTTGAGGTCAAATTTGTAAACGGTTTTATCAATGTACTTTTGAACTACTTCTTTATTGGTTGGAACAGTTGCTGTAAATTCTAAAAGTGCATTGTTATTTGGTTCATCCTGTGAGACTTTGCCTTTTTTTAAAATTAAATCTATGACGGTATGTTCCCAGCTTTTCTCAATATCTGCCTGACTGGCATTATCCATCAACTCGGTTTTTAAATCAATTTTCGTTTGTCCGTTTGATTTTTTAGTTGCAGCATTTAAATGGTGGGCTTCGTCACCCAGCATAATTAAATCCCGTTTTTGCAAATCTTCTAAAAAAATGCTATCCTCTTTTACAATGTAAACAGCATTATGTAGTTTGTGAATTGAAGTAAAAAGGATTTGAATATCGTCTGTGTCATTTGAAAAATTATCGACTTTTTGAATGTTGATTATTTTTTCATCAATTACAATATTTTTCTTGTACAGATATTTGTTGTGGTTTGGGTCTGTTAGGTTATCCTCCGTTTTCCCAACAATATTATTTTGATTAACGAAAAAGATAAAATGGCGATGACCTTGCTTGTAATAGTATAAGATTAAGGCAGCCATGAGTAAAGTTTTTCCCGTACCAGTTGCCATATTGAACAAAAGATGCAATGGTTCAACATCATCTTTAAAATCTCTGACTGTTTGATAATCTAAAAAATTAAGTAAAGCATCTCTTTGCCAATCAAATAAATCATACTTTAAATTATCAGTAATATATGTTGGAATTTCTGAATAAGGCAGCCTATGTTCCCTTAACATTTCAGGCAACTCATCATATAAGTATTTGTTATCGTCTGCCATAATTTATAGTTGATAAAAGTTTTTGGTTAATGCAATGTCTTCATCAGAAAGCTTAAATCGGCTATCTTCCATATCGCTAACATTCACATAAAGCTGGTTTAGGTCTAACATGCGAGCAAAAATTTCTTTTTGTCTGTTAAGTGATAAATTCTGAAATTCCTTTTCTTTAACAATCTTTTCTTTAAACACCCTGACCTTAACATTATAATTGAGAAAATATTTTTCGTAGAGTTCATCAAAAAGAGTAATAAGTTCTTTTAATGATTTGCATGACATTATTTTGTCAATTGCTTTTTGATTGTTTTTCGCAAGTTCGCAGTACACAAATGAACCGCCACCTTTCCATTTTATATCTTCATAATCAGACACCCCAGTTTTATCTCCATTAATAACATTATTTAATCTTGTTACGCTATCATTATCTCCATATTCCAATTGTTCAACTCCGATATATTGTCTGTTCATTTTATGAGCAACAGCAGCGGTTGTCCCACTGCCTAAATGATAATCAAGAACAAGGTCGCCTGAATCAGTTATTAATTCAATTATTGTTTTTAATAAATACTCAGGTTTCTTACCATTTTCGAGAGTTACACTCCCCTCAGGACCAATTCCCAGAAAAGAAATATCTGACCATATATTAGTTAAAATTTCAGAGGGCACTAATTCTCCATCAATTTCTCTAAATTTATTTGAGAAGAAAGCCAAAGTTCTACCATTATAACAGTAAATACTTTCTGCATTTTTTCTTTTAACTTCGAAAACTTTATCCCGTACATCTTTTGACTTTTTTACTGCAATACTAATCTTATCAGAAGGTTTTTGTAAAGTATTTAAACTAACGACAGATGTTTTATTTTTGAGAGCATATTTTTCCATTTCATCAAATCTAATTTTTTTCCAAGTTGGTCCAAACTTCTTTTTAAACTCTCGCCAATTTTTACAATTATTCTTTTCATGAACGTATCCGGTTAATGATTTAAGTTTCCAATTTTCAGGTGTTTCCTCAGGATTTAATATTATATGTGAATAATCTTCTGAATAACTGGTTTCTCTATAAACTTGTTTTGGTTTGTATCCTGTTGTTTTCGAATATGCAATTACAAACTCTGTAACATTTACCGGACAATCATTTATTGACCTATAACTTGCCGTTGTACCTGCCTTTAAAGTAATTAATGGTAACTTGTTCTCTCTACTAAATATTTGGTCAAGTAGAATTGATAAATAGGGTAGCTCAATATGATTGATACTTATAAAAATAGCACCATCACTGTGAAGAAGATGAAAAGCTTCCTCAAGTCTGTTTTTCATAAATGTCAACCAAGTTGAATGATTAAATTTATCATTGTATTTAAATTCGTCATTTCCAGTATTATACGGTGGGTCAATATAAATCAGTTTTACTTTTCCTTGAAACTGTTCTTTTAAAGCGTGCAAAGCCAAAAGGTTATTCCCTTTGATAATAAGGTTGTCAGTAATTTGTCCTTTTTCATTACGGTTAAAAGAGGTAATCTTTTCTTCTCCTTTTTCTGTGTATCGTTTAATATTGGTAAATGCTTTTGGTTCTGTTAAGCGGTCAATTTCATCTTTTGCAAGTATTTGGTTAAAGAAAATCTCTTTTCGTTTTGCTTCTTTTTCAATATAATCTTGTTCGTTTTCGTCATATTCAAAGTATGTATCAGTGCCCTCTTCCGTGCTTTGTCCACCTTCCAACACACAGTCTTTGTAAGGAAAATCTAAAACTACATCGTCAATATCTTTAAGGAATTTTCCGCCTGTGCTTAATCCAATCCGGTTGGCATATTGTGTATATGAGTTGTCAATTTTATTTTCGTCAAGGAAGAATTTAAAGTCATTTTGCTTAAAAACATAAACATCCTTAACTTTCAGAAAAAACTTTTCTCTCGTTGCTTCTTCATTGAGCAAAAGTTCAATTAGTCCTTCGTCTAAACTGCTGGCATATTCATGTATCAGGTTTCCGTTGAGTTCACCGTTGCCATCAACCAGTCTTTCATCCTTTTTCAGGATATTTTCAAGGACGCTTTTAAAATTTTCAGTCATATTTTTATCTCTAATTTTTTAAGTCTCAAATTTACAATTTTCATTTCGGTCTTCTTGTGTGCGCTGGCAAAAATTGCACTCTTTGGCAAGCTTTGGTTTGAGCATCGGCTC
>SL_8KL_010_SEDDRAFT_10004324_pt1 | contig 11459 bp, 12 predicted proteins | sample SodLakKL_010_SED_4_FD_11160 | JGI IMG/M metagenome (IMG submission 11160) | reverse complement strand
TCTCTTGCTTCATTAATCAGCGTTACTGCCGTTTGCCGATCCAGGTCGCTGATTAATCGTCCTCGGGGTCCCCCAGATCTCCCGGGCCTTTTTTCTAAGGACCAGAAGGGCAGCAGTTTCGGCTAAGGCTTTCTCTTTTTGACGAAGTTCTCGTTCTAATTCTTTGGTTCTTTTTTTCTCTTTATTATATAGATTTTCAACGTCTTTCGGATTCGCTGTCGTTACGGTATTCGCACTTTGGCACTTTTTCACCATGGACTTCAACACGTTCTATGATCGAGGCCTTGAGTTTTTCATCATAACGCTTGCTATTACTTTTACTAGACACAAGATCGCTCCCTTTATTGGATTATTGTCGTACTTACATTATACAAGAAATGTTTTATACGACAACTATCCTAACATATAGGGACCTTAACCAAAACGGTAAGAGGGCAGGGATACAGTAACTACTATGGTACTGTGTCGGGAAGGACAGAGAACCTCCGGTTTATAGGCAGAACCTAAACACATCATAATTATTCTAATTGCGGAACAAGGTAAACCTTATGTGCTCCTGAAAGGTAGGCAAATCGTAAGAGCTGTACAATGCACAGAAGGCAGAGGATACTGGAAAAAGCGAAAGTCTCAGAGTAATACTGAGGATAGGGATTCAAAATTTTTCCCACTTGAAAGAGAGCAGACTTCCAGTGCGTATCGATTACATGAAAGATAAGGAATCTATGAATGCATCAGGTTCAATGACACGAAAGTGAGGACAATCCAGAAATACAATCTGGAAGTATCGGATGAAAAGACCAAGATCATTGAACTGAAAAAGGACGATGACGACGATGGGTACGGCGATCATACCTTCGATTTTTGGGCTTTACCCATTACATGGGGAAAGACCGGACCGGAGAGAAAAGAGTCAAAAGGAAAACAAGCAAGAAGAAGTACCGTGCAAGTTTACTCAGGTGTAAAGAATGGATGAGGAGAAATAGGACACTACCTACAAAAGATTTTAAGCGAATCGTCAAGCAAAAGATTCAAGGGCACTGCAATTACTATGGTATAACCGACAACTTAAGAGCCCTGAGTAACTTTATTGACGAATGCAAACGGCTGATTTACAAATGGCTAAACCGCAGAAGTCAACGAAAGAGCTTCAATTGGTATAAATTCAATCTGTTCCTCAAGAAATTTCCGTTACCAAGACCGAAAACTTATGTACGGATATTCGATTATGGTGCAGAAAGTAGCTACTTATTGTAAAAGATGGAGTGAAGAGCCCGTTGCGTTAATTGCGCACGGCGGGTTCTGTGAGGGGTTGGAACCGTGAGGTTCCGCCTACTCGACTTTCGTCCTTTTTTGAAGGCCAATAGCTCCGTCCGCTGTCCCGTCCCCATGTCCCTCTATGAGATTTTTTTTTAATAGTGACCCCGGTCACTGCTAAAAATATCAAAGGGCTCTATAATGGTTCTGAAAGCAACTGTTGATTAAAGATTATTCAATCAGATAAGGATACTTAAAATATAAGGAGTGGAGCCGATGAAAGCATGGGAAGGATTTCAAGGGTTGGAGTGGAAAGAAGCGGTTAATGTACGGGAATTTATTCAAAGGAACTACACACCCTATGATGGGGATGAAAGTTTTTTAGCGGATAGTACCGATCGGACCAAAGGTCTATGGGAAAAGGCGGAGGCCGCCATTACCGAAGAGATTCGGGAGGGAAAGGTTGCAATTGATACCACTAGGTTTTCCGGAATCGCCAACTATCCCCCGGGGTATTTGGCACGGGAGGAAGAGCTGATTCACGGATTTCAAACCGATGAGCCCTTAAAGCGGATTGTCAATCCCTACGGCGGCTACCGGATGGTACAGGACGCTCTGAAGGCCTATGACCATGAAATGGATCCGGAGCTGGAAAAAGCCTTTACCGCCTTTCGAAAGACCCATAATGACGGGGTGTTTGATGCCTATACCCGGGAGATGAAAAAAGCCCGTTCCGCCGGGCTGTTATCGGGACTGCCCGATGCCTATGGCCGGGGAAGAATTATCGGCGATTATCGACGGATAGCCCTTTACGGCACCCGGGTGCTAATGGGAGAGAAAATGAAGGAAAAGGACGATATTAAAGGCCGGTCCATAGAGGAGACCATTAAGCTTCGGGAAGAAATCAAAGAGCAGATCCGGGCCATAGAAGAGATGGAAAAAATGGCTGCAAGTTACGGTTATGACATTACCGTGCCGGCAGAAAATGCCCGGGAGGCCATTCAGTTTTTCTATTTCGCCTATTTGGCTGCGGTAAAGGAAAACAACGGTGCGGCCATGTCCCTCGGTCGAAATACGGCATTCTTCGATGTCTATATTGAACGGGATCTACAGCGGGGAATTATTAGTGAAGGAGAGGCCCAGGAGCTGATCGACGATTTGGTAATCAAGCTTCGAATGGTGCGTCACCTCCGAACCCCGGAATACAATGAACTTTTTGCCGGGGATCCCAACTGGATTACGGAAGCCATCGGCGGCATGGGTATTGACGGACGGACTTTGGTTACGAAAACCGCTTACCGGTTCCTGCATACCCTAACGAACTTAGGTCCGGCGCCGGAGCCTAACATGACTGTGTTATGGTCTGAGGATGTGCCGGAGAATTTTAAGAACTACTGCAGTAAAATGTCTCTGGAGACCGGTGCCATTCAGTACGAAAATGACGATCTGATGCGGCCGATCTACGGCGATGATTACGGGATTGCCTGCTGCGTGTCAGCGATGCGGATCGGAAAGGAGATGCAGTTTTTCGGTGCCCGAGCAAACCTTGGGAAGGCCCTTTTATACTCTATTAACGGCGGTCGGGATGAGATGAATGTAGGAGATAATGGTGAGCCGATTCAGATGATCGACGGGATTGAACCACTGGAGGGAGAGACCCTGGATTTCGACCAGGTGATCAGGAACTTTAACAAAGTAAATGAGTCCTTGGCAAAGCTTTACGTAGAGACCATGAACACGATCCATTACATGCACGATCAGTACGCCTATGAAGCCTCTCAGATGGCCCTTCATGACAGTCTGGTTAATCGATATATGGCCTTTGGGGTGGCAGGACTCTCCATTGTGGCGGACAGCTTATCAGCCATTAAATACGCTGAGGTACGACCGGTTCGAAACGAACAGGGCATTGCGGTGGATTTTCAAGTAACGGGAGACTATCCCACCTATGGAAATGACGATGACCGGGTGGATAACCTGGCGGTACAGGTACTGGAAGACTTCAGTGCAGAGCTGAAAAAGACGGAAACGTACCGGAATGCGGAGCATACCCTATCAGTTCTGACCATTACCTCCAATGTGGTATATGGAAAGAAAACCGGAACCACCCCTGACGGACGAAAAAAAGGTGAACCCTTCGCACCGGGAGCCAATCCCATGCACGGACGGGACAAACGAGGGGCCCTGGCTTCCCTGAACTCCGTGGCAAAACTGCCTTACAATAAAGTGTGTAAAGACGGAATTTCCAATACCTTCTCCATTACACCGAAGGCCCTTGGAAAGGAAGAGAGCGATCAGATCACAAACCTGAGCAGCATTCTGGACGGCTACTTTGCCCAGGGGGCTTTCCACCTAAACGTAAACGCCGTACAGCGAAAGGTGTTGGAGGATGCCATGGCCAATCCGGAAAAATACCCCTTACTAACCCTTCGGGTATCGGGATACGCGGTACACTTTAATCGTTTGACCAAAGAGCAGAAAGAGGAAGTGCTTGCAAGAACTTTCCACGAAAGTGCTTAAGCAAGTTCTTAAGATATTGGAAACCGGACTGCTGGTAAAGACCGAAAATTAAAATGAAATGATATCGGGATGAATCGAGGAATCCTGATGAATCGAAAAATCAAAAAGCAATTGAAGATTATAAGGGATCCGAGGAACCCGAGGATCAAGTAAGTTGTGAAATACATGGGATATTGAGTACCGACTAATCCGGGATTCGAAAAAAAGATGCATATGGGATACCGATTAGTCCGGGGTTAAAAAAACTGTGATATGAAATATGAAAGGGAGGCGGGTTACCATGAAAGGACGGATACACAGCTATGAAACCATGGGCCTTCATGACGGGCCGGGCATCAGAACCGTATTTTTTCTACAGGGTTGCCCGCTGAAATGTCTGTATTGTCACAATCCTGACAGCCAAAAGTATGACGGAGGCACGGAAATGAGCGCTGAAGAAGTAGTTGCCATTGCCAAACGCTATAAACCCTTTTATCGCCGGTCAGGAGGCGGGGTGACCATCTCCGGCGGCGAGCCTCTGCTGCAGATGGAGTTCTTACGGGAAGTCTTCCCAAAGCTTAAAGCCGAGGGTATTTCCATCGCCCTGGATACCAGCGGATATGGGCAGGAAAATCAGTTTAAAAAGTCCGCAGATACAATAAATTGTCGGGGTATCAAAAATCTTCCGGCCTTCGGGGAGGATTTCTTAAAAACAGAGCTTTCGGAACTGCTCTTTTATGTGGATCATCTTTTAATGGATATCAAACACGTTAAGGATAAGGAGCATTTGAAATTAACGGGGAAAACCATGGAGGGGATCCAAACTCTCCTAGGGGAACTCCCCGGTTTTCAGGGAAAAGTCCGGGTTCGTCATGTGATGATCCCGGGCTATACCGACAATCATCAGAGCATGGAAGCGTTGTACCGGATGATCGCTCCTTATCAGAGTAAAATTGAAAAAGTGGAGATCCTTCCCTATCATAAAATGGGTTCCGAAAAATACCGGGAACTCGGCAGAAATGACCCCTTATACGACACCCAACCCATGGATCTTGACAAGGCCCGGGAATATGAGTTATTCTTAGAAAAACTTCTGGGAATGAGAGAAGAGCGAAGAACCGGATAGGAAAGCGGGTGGTAGCATGTCAAGTACGTCTGCAAAACTGCATAACCCCTGTCATCAATGTCAGGGGAAACACTGCATCAAAGAAATTCCTCTGTTATCCTCTTTAAGCAATGAGGAACTGGAAAAACTGACGGAAGAGGTAATGATCAGAGACTATAAAAAAGGAGACCGGATTTTTCGCCGTGGGGATAAAGCCGACGGTCTCTTTATCGTGTGCTCGGGAAAGATGAAAATTACCAAAACCCTCTCCGACGGGCGGGAACAGATTCTTTATATTTATTCTCCGGGAGACTTTATCGGGGCTTTTAACCTGTTAAAGGCTGACCGTTTTGAGTTTGACGCCACCGCCATTCAGCCTACCCGGATGAGTATTTTGAAAAAGGGTTCTTTTGACGCCGTGATTCTGAGAAATCCCGAAATGACTTTAAAGGTCCTGGAAAAGGCCTATGATCGGATCAACAGCATCGAATCCTTGGTAGAGCGCCTGTCCATCGGAAACTCCGATGCCAAGGTGGCAAGCATGCTCATTAGCCTCATCAAGGAATTCGGAGAGGAAATCCCTGAAGGAACTTTGTTGGATCTCACCATGAACCGCGAGGAGATGGCAAGCCTCGCAGGCATTGCCCGGGAGACCGTAATCCGAAAAATGAAAGAATTTCAGCGGGAGGGCATTCTGGAAGATCGTGGCAACCGGAAGATATTGATCAAAAGTATCGAAAGACTTGAAGAGAAGCTTTAAAAATACACACAGAGGACAGTGGGACGGAGTGATTGTCCTCCCCACCAATTTCTGGCTTCTGACTGCTTATGGATTCCTCTTAGGAGGAATTTTTTTATACGGTAATATATAAGTCATTGGTTAATTACTTTTGACAAAATCTAGTAATTCGACTAAAATATAAACAAAGGTAAATGCAAGTGGGTTGCATTTAAGAAATATAAGAATCAATCAAATACAGCAGAAGGATTTTAATAATTAATTGGCAAAGAAGATGGGGGAGTCAGGAGGGATTACATGACAATAATTGGTTAAGATAACAATCAGTGTATGGAACTCCTTAGTAAAGGATTTGTTCTTATCGGTACGATTCTGATTCTACTTCTGCTCCGGCAAAAATATCATATCCATACGTTGGAAGAGTTACAATTACTTACTCAGCAGTATACGGACCCAGTGACGTTGAGCCAGGCGTTTTTAGTTGTGACATTGGCGGCCCGTCTCTGTTTTGTACCGATATCGATTTTCAAAGCCTTCGCAGGCCTATATTTCGGCTTTTTATATGGATTTACCATAGCCTTTTCAGCCGTTCCCTAAGCCTTCAGGAGCATCTTCATAGTTTATGGCCGATAGCCGTTGGCCTTCCGCTGTACTACCTTCTTCTCTGGGGAGTTCGTAAAAAATTAACGAAAGGACAATTACTCCGTCCCGCTGTCCGCCGACTTGCTATCCATTCTGTACCCGAGGAACCTAAGGATAAAACCTGATTGTTTTATTAGAAAAAACATGCTATGCTGAGTATAAATTCCTTAATAGGGAATTTTTTTATGATTTTTCATGATGTATGTTATTTTTGGGTAAAAAAATACTATAACCGGGAGGGGTAACCATATGGGTGGAGAAAAGGATCTACAGTATTGGAAGGAACTCTGGGAAAGTCATGGACAAAAAGACCGGGATCAACAGGAGTTCTGGGACAATCGTGCGGAGTTTTTTAATGAAAAGGTTTTTAACGTGGATAAATTGGAGAGTTACGTTGTGGAACTGCTTCAATCTCAAAAGATGCTTTCAAAGAATATGGATGTACTGGATATCGGCTCCGGACCGGGAAAACATACATTGCCCCTGGCCCGGGAAGTAAAGCGTGTAACCGCACTGGATATCTCCGATAAAATGCTGGAGTTTCTGAAAGAAAACATGGAATATACAAACATCCATAACATCGAACCCGTAAAGGGCGACTGGAAGAAAATGGATTTAAAGGAGCGGAAGTGGGAAAAAGTCTACGATCTGGTCCTCGCATCCATGACGCCGGGAATAAGCAGTTATGAAACCCTCGAAAAGCTGCTGAGGGCCAGTAAAAAATACTGTTATCTCAGCAGTTTTGTGAAACGGCAGGATCTTATAGGGGATGAAATCAGAGCGTATATCTATGAAAAGTATAATCTGACCTCTAATAAGGCCGATAAATTATACTATGCGTTTAACATCCTATGGCAGCTGGGTTATACCCCGGAGGTCCGCTATATTAATAGAAACTGGGAAGACGAATTCTCCATGGATGAGGCATATAGTCTTTACAGAGATAAAATGATCTCATTAACAGATGTATCGGATAAGGATCTTCTTAAAATTCAAGAAATTCTTGAGCGAAATTCAGACAATGGAATGATCACTGAAAAAACCGAAGTAACTCAGGGGATTCTTACTTGGGAGATGTAAACAGAACGGAGGAGAGGAACACAGCAAGTATATATTACTGGGCTCCTCTGTCATTTTTAGTCCATTTCGATACGTGTTAAAATCCTCTTTTTTTGTGCCGGACAATGTTTAGTACTGCTAGTATGATGAAAACAAAGAATAAAATTCTGGCAATATTGGTTGCTGCCTCTGCGATTTCCCCGAGTGCAAAAAGGCCTGCAATAATAGCAAGGACAAAAAAACCAACTGAACCTTTTAACATAATATCCTCCTTTCTACCCCATCGAATACCGGACCTAGCAGTTCTTAGTTATTTATAATTTACCCTGATAGATTCTCATTATTCATTATTAAAAAGAAAGTTATCGGGTGGAGCGCCATACAAGGGGGGGCAATTATCTATATAAGATTTATATGAGTCCGAGAATGAAGGATTATTTCATTTCTAGTCTTGGTAGTTCAAACTCAGTCATATTGTTTTCATACAGCCTCTACAAATATTTAACTGTTTAGCCAAGTCGGCACAGGGCAGTTATGAAAAAAACTCGGAGTCAGCGACCTTCGTGCGAAGTGGAAGCTTTTGTTATCGGTGAAGGGGCCTTAAAGTTGAGCGAAAAGCGGTATCGATCGATTCTAACTTTTAGTAATACCGGAGCATGGGAGTACTATCGGCAGCGGGATTATCAATGGTGTAGCCCACAGTATTTCTCAATACTGGGATATGGTCCAGAAGATATTGAATGTCGGGAAAGCGGAATTTCAGATAAAATCTGGCCGAATAGCATTCACCCGGAAGACCGGGAAAATTGGTATCCCTGATAAAATCCTGAATAAACCGGGAAAACTAAACGATGAAGAATGGATTCAAATGCGAAGTCATCCGGAGAAGGGGTGGCGGATGCTTTCGAATACCAAGGAGTACGACGATATCGCCGAGTTTGTACTGTACCATCATGAACGATGGGACGGCAAGGGTTATCCAAAGGGAATAAAGAAAGAGGAGATCCCCCTGGAAGCGAGAATTATTGGAATTGTTGATGCTTTTGATGCTATGACGGAAGTCCGTCCTTATAAAATTTCTTTTACCAAGGAAGAAGCATTAGCGGAACTGAATCGCTGCGCCGGGGCCCAATTCGACCCGAAGTTGGTTAAAATGGTCATCGAAAAATAAGTATTCGATTCTCTGGAAATGGATTAAGTGGAACAAGATGAGGGGAGATAAAGGAGGACAAAGGGACGGAGTAATTGTTCTATCGCTGTTGGGAAACAATCAACACCGAGGGCTATTGCTCCGTTTTCTTATATTTTTGGGGAGACAGTTACTCCGTCCCACTGTCCTCCTCTTTATCACCGCATTCTACTTTTTGTCCTTAATTTAATAGATTAATTACTTCGAATAATATATAATATTAAGAAATCATAAAAATTAGGAACGGAACACATAAAATTCATCAGGGGGAATCTCAATGGATATCGAAAAACTAAAAGAGGACTATATATCAGGTTTACTTCAGGGGGATCGACACCGGTGTCGTCTTTTAGTGAAAAAAGCCCTGCAGGAGAAAATGACTTTACAGGAACTGTATGAGCAGGTTTTTGCCCCGGCGATGGTTGAAATCGGAAGATTATGGGAGATGAACGAAATCTCCATAGCCCAGGAGCATTTGGCTACGGCCATTACGCAGAGCGTGATTTCCAGCTTCTATGAATATTTGTTTTCTCATAAAAATAAAGAGTATAAAGGAAAAATGATTCTTACCTGTGTAGGGGATGAGCTTCATGAACTGGGACCTCGAATGCTGGCAGACCTGATTGAAATGGAAGGCTGGGATGTTAAGTATTTGGGTGCAAATATACCTGTCGATGCAGTTTTTGAAATGGTGGTGCAGGAAAAGCCAGATCTTATAGGGATCTCCGCCACGATTGAAGGAAACAAAGAGGATATTAAAAAGCTTGTAAAAAGAATAAAAGAATATGACCCGGGCATTCCGGTGATGGTAGGAGGACTGGCCTTTATAATTTCTCCGGATTTATATGAGTATACCGGGGGAGACTTTTTAGGAAAAAACTTTGTTGAAGCCTTGGAATTCGCAAGAAAACTGGCAGGGAAAGGGATGTAGCAAAACAAAGAATAGAACACCAAAAAAATAATACAAATAAATTACAAAATAGAATACAATAGGGGGCGAACTCAAATGGAGATGGATTCCAAAACAAAGAGCCGAGGATTTATTATTCGTTGTACCCGGCAAGGGGTTATCAAAGACATTATTCGAAATGAACTGAAGCAGGAATTTCCTTTTGATCCCGAGGAAAACATCCATTATTACCTGGATCATCAAAGCCTTATTGAGTACAAAAGATTTTTCACTGAAGTAACGGAATCCGGTGCCGGATTAGGCTGGCAACTAAATCTAAAGGGAAATGCAGAGACCAGGGCATTAACCTTTGCCGGAGTTTTGGAAGATGAAGATCTTTTAGTGGTTGCTGCAGAGAATGTTGATCAGATTTTGGATTATTATGAGGAATTGATCAAGAAGAACAGTCCCTATGCTAATAAAATTCGTGATATAATACAAAGAAGTTTTACAAGAAACCTTATAAGAAACACTGGATTGCCTAAAAATGCGGAAATAGAGACCTATCATAGTATCAATACTCTTAATAATGAGTTGACCAATGTGCAAAGAGAATTAACGAAAAAAAATATTCAACTGGAACGAATAGATGAGCAGAAAAATGAATACTTAGGCATGGCCGTTCATGATTTGCGCAATCCCATAGGGACTATTATGGGGTATAGTGAAATATTAAAGGCAGAAATTGAAGATAACTTAAATGATGAACAAAAAGAGATGCTGGGTTTGATTTATAGCTCTAGTGAATATATGCTAAAGATCATTGATGATTTTCTTGATGTTTCTAAAATTCAACTGGGAAATCTGAAATTGGATAGAATCTTAGTGAATATTGAGGAACTGGTTAAGCAGAATATCTCCATTAACCTGATTGTAGCTCAACAAAAGGAAATCAATCTAAATTATACTCTGAAAGGAGAAGCCCCTATCGTAATGATAGACCCCGGTAAGATGAATCAGGTGTTGAATAATCTTATTGGTAATGCTGTTAAATTTTCTCCTTCCCAAAGCAGTATAGCAGTTAGAATATCCTCAGATCATGAAAAAGTAATGATTGAAGTCGTTGATCAGGGGCTTGGAATTTCAATGGAAGATAAAGACAAAATATTCAACCCTTATCAGCAGGCGGAGACGAAAAGCACTAAGGGAGAAAAAGGTGAGGGGTTAGGACTTGCCATAGTAAAAAAAATCATTAAAGGACATGGCGGAGATATTAAAGTAGAGTCAGAGATAGGAAAGGGATCCAGATTTTTTGTATGGCTACCGAAGGACCTGACGTAGAGACCGGGGCTTATTCGCTGTAAAGCAGAAAATAAAAGCAACAAGGGGGCGGAGGAGTATCTGTCCTCTTTTTTATGAGGATAGTCTGAGGAAGTTTACTCCGTCCCACTGTCTTGTTGGGAAAGGAATGAAACCTTTGGAAGATAAAAAACCGATACGACCCAGTACTTTTTTAAAAGATGTTTTAATATGCTCTTTAGGAGCTTACGGAGGGCCTGAGGCTCATTATGGAGTTTTTACTGATCAGATGGTTATTAAGAAAAAGTACTTAACCGAGAAGGAATTGGTGGAGTTGATAGCCTTAACGGCTATTTTACCGGGCCCCAGCAGTACTCAGACCATTGTTGCCATTGGACATAAAACCGGAGGGCCGGTGTTGGCACTGTTGACCATGTTGGTATGGGCACTGCCCGTACTTGTGGTGATGACCCTTCTTTCTTTTTTGAGTCAAATTTTAGCGGAGATGAACCTATCCCAGGATGTATTGCGTTACATCGGTCCCATGGCCGTAGGATTTATTATTATTTGCTTCGTTTGCCATGGGGAGTCTAGCTCTGGTATTTATCTCGGATAATCAAATAATTCAGTTTTTTGAAAGCTTTTACCGCTACGGGTACTTGGTCATTGGCGGAGGTCAAGTGGTCATTCCTATGATGTACAGTGAAATTGTTGAAGTGAATCTTTATATGAGTAGCCAGGAGTTTTTAACAGGATACGGCTTGGTACAGGGACTACCCGGCCC
>SL_8KL_010_SEDDRAFT_10004323_pt1 | contig 11464 bp, 19 predicted proteins | sample SodLakKL_010_SED_4_FD_11160 | JGI IMG/M metagenome (IMG submission 11160) | reverse complement strand
TAATCTACTCATAATTACGCTTCTTGTATAATCCAATATTCCACACGTGTTCCACTTACCCATTCAGCATATATAATATTAAGCACGCCTGTTACATATTCTCCTTCCCCTATTCTTACCCAACCTGGTGGAAACGTGGGTGCTGTTGAGTGGTTATGATATATCTTTTGTACTATTCCAATTTTTGCGCCTGTCAAATCATCTGTTATGTTTGCTGTGGCAGGTGTTCCCGGACTGTTATAAATTTCGGATGTATAAAAATGAATTTCTGTCCCAACTGTACTTTTTGTCTCTGAAAGATCTGAAACAATTATAAATTTATCATTCTCCCATTTAAGTATTTGTCCATCTTCAATATCTGTACTGTATTCTACATCACTTAAGTCAAAAATACTTTCATTTGATATATTTAATAAATAATTTTGAAGATCCGAAATTTGACTTTCTGTAATCGACAATGCTTCTTGGTGTCCAGTTACATCTCCCTCTGTAACTGTATAATCAGAAATAAAACCTTCATCATTCTCAAAATCACTTAATTTTGTTGGTGGATCAAAAATAATATCCCATAAGATTTTTTTATCATCCTTTGGTTGAATTATATTATCTGGTGTACCTAATTCTTCCCATTTAGATTCATCTAATTCAATCCAATTTTCATTTTTATAAATTTTTACCCTTTTGGTATCTGTATTAAAATAAATTCTTCCCTCATGTCCCGAAGGGTCAACTGACAATTTTTCTAAAACAACCTCTTTAATTTGATTGTTCTTGAGATTAATATCAGTTTTAAAAACTTTTTCCATTTTAATTTTAAATATTTATTTATATATTCAAAAAAAATAAAGGGTTTGTATTAAACAAACCCTTTGTATTTATCATTATTTTATTTAACTTTATCCTTCAATTATTACAGTTGCTGTAAATTCTATATTAGATTCTATTTCAATATTATCATCATCAAGTAATTTAACTGCAACCTCAACTTCTTCAAAATCTTCTCCCTCATCATAAACAGTTACTTTTACAAATTTATCATTTAAACCATGTTCAAATGTATTCCCTGGTGTACCAACTCCAATTGTTTGATTCTCAAATACTTTCTTTCTTACAACTGTTGTATCATCAACCGGTGTATAATTTTTAACTTCCAATTGACCTTCTGTGTTAATTTCAATTGTATCATTATCAACATTTACATCTAATTGTCCTGGTGTTGAACTAACAACCAAACCTTCACCTGCTATTGCTTCAGGATCTACAGATATTTCATATCCAACAATATCTATACCATGACCTCCTGTATAGAGTTCAGAAACTACTTGAGTGAATTTGGTAAATTCAATAGGATCTCCATTAGTAAAATCAGGATCTCCATCATTATGATCTTTTAATACCCAACCTGAAGCTGAGTTTTCATTACCAAATGAAACAAAGAAATAACTACCTGCATGTAACTCTAGTTCTGGATGATTGTCATATTCTGAGCATCTTTCTAAAATCCAAGAAGTTTCAGCACTACCGGTATCTTCTACAATATAAATACCGTTATTAGATGATGTATCTTGGTTTTTAACTAAAATTCTATCACCTACTGATGGGTTTAAACCATCAATTTCTAAAACACCATTACTGTTTGCTGTTAACGTATAAACAGGAGGTGTTCCAGCTTCATCAGTAGCATATGTTGCAGCCAAATTTTCTGTTGTTGCATACTGTACATGTGATCTAATTTTTAAACCTGCTGCAATTGCATCAGCATAAGCTTTATTTACTGCATCGGTTCCATCAATTGGAGCCTTAAGACCTGTAACAATATTTTCACCCATATCAATATCACCTGATAATGTATCACCTGCTAATCTTGCCTGTTCTAAAGTAACCTCGTGTACATTGTCCCTATCATCAATGTGATCGTCAATTTCAGCATGTGTATAATTATAATTAGGATCTGTAGGATCATGACTTATATCACCCAAATCACCGTGATTAACAGAATCAGCAAATTCTTCAACCTCTAACTTAATTTCAAGAACACCAGGTTCTCCAGTTTCAGTTATTGTCATATAATCTGAAGAATCTTGATGAACTTTAAGATCTTTGATTCCTTCTGATGTTAATGGACGCCATCTAGGACCGGGTGTACCAGGTTCATCAAAACTATAATAATATATTTTACCATTATACGTATTATAGAACATTTGCATATCATTTTCACTGGGCCAATTTGGTTCAGCACTACTAACATCAACACTTATATGTTCTAATTTAAAATTCTTTAACTCTTGACCTTTCAAATTCAGGTTTACATAAAATCTTTTTTCTGCCATTTTTTTATTTTTTTTTATTTTATATATTTATTTTTTTTTAAAAAGTTATACTTAATCTTTGAATTCTTCCTTTTATCGTATATTCACCCACAGGTTCTTCATCTCCAATTCTTAATAAAACTTTATTTGGTGTTGAATTTTCAAATATTTTCGAAAAAATTAAACCACAATCATCATGCTCAGATTCTCTATAAATATCACTATTATCTTCATTTGTAACTTTTACTATACCTGTTTCTATTTTATCATTTCTAACAATTATATAATTAATTTTTACTTTTTCTTTTTTATTAAAATCAATTTCACTTATTATTTCAATATCCATTATTTCGCCGGCACTAACAGTAACTTCAAATGTTTCAACAAAATCACCAGATATAAGATAAAACATCCCTTCAGGAGATCCTTCTACAGATATCCAAGCATATAAAGCAGCACCTTTTTCTACATTTTCATCATCTGATGCATTATTCACAAGAACAAGAAATGGTTTTTGACCTATATTTTCATTAATCAATTCATTTCTTTCCTCGATATTATCAACAATTTTAAAACTTACTTCATCAATTAATAAATTTGTAATATTTTCAATCATTGCAGAATTACCAATCTTTCTAACTTTAGGGTCAGTTTCGTTTGTTGTTATATAAGATTCTGCATAATTGTTATTAATTACATAATAAAAACTATTTGGCTGCAAATTTTCAGTTGGTAAATGTTCTACCTTATAAAATTTGACTTTATTCATTACTTATATTTTTTTACCATTTTAATTCACTCCACTCTAATTCTGTTTCACCTATTGATGCAATTTTAAGCCATTGAAAATTAAAACCAGGTATTTCTGGATCTGAAACATCTGTTGATATATAAAATTCATATTGAGTAGGTGTACCATTATTTTCCACAGTCTTTACTGTCATGGCTCTTCTGTAATGACTTGGATCATCGACATCAATATCAATACCTAATTTAAACCAAACACTTTGACTTACTGCACCATTTAATGCTGATACTAAATTTTCTAAACTACTCATTTATTAAAAATATTTTTTATATAATTTCTTCTATCTCCAATTGAGCATTTACTGCCCATCCGCTCGCTTGTGCTGCAGATAACGTATTATTATCTGCAATAAAATACCATTCTGTATCTAAATAAACAGAAAATTGAGTTTCTCCAGAATCAAAATCACCTGTTCCAGCGTCACCATCAAAACCTGGTTCTTGTGGTACAGGATCTCGAACAACTGATATATCAAATGCATCTCCTTGTGTTTCTCCAATTTGTCCAGAAACTTTCAAAATTTCATGTACATTAGTGTTTATATCTTTAGGATCATTAATATTAATATTTTCTAACCATCTGGGTATAAAACCTCTTGATTTGACTTGATTCTCAACTGCAGCTCTTGTTACCTCCCTTCCCGCATAATTATATACTGTAATATTAAATGTATCAGCAAATATATCTTTTTCCACAGTATCTAATACAAATATAGAAGGATCTGCTGAACCGCCAACATTCACTGTTGCTCCATTTAATCCATCGTTTGTCACAACAATCGTTCCAATATTTATATTTATTCCAGTGATAGATGAACCTGTAGTAACATCCCATGCATCACCATGTGGAGNTCCCCCCGATGTTGCAAATATCGGTTGATCTATAGTAAACGTACACCAGAATCCTGCACCTGGTTCTGGACCACTTCTTAATATATTTTCAGAAAAATAAGTTTGAGTAGATGAATCAATATTTATTGGACCTATTATTGGGTCTGTATCTGCTACTTTAACACATTCATTGACTGTTGAAATTTTTCCATTCTCACCTCTTTTTACAATAAAAGAAATATTATTATCAGTTAAATTAAAACCATCTCCTGTACCATCCCATTTAACAGTTGCATTTTCTGTAGTAGTAGGTGGATCACCGACAAATTCTATATTACCGTATGTATTATGTTCAAAAATTGTTTCATGACTTCCAGTATGACTTGCGGTATAAGAAACTGTTGCTTCTTCGGCAGCTTTAAGTGCTAATTGATTTACCGGATTATTATTCAAATCAAATGTTGGATATTCTATATCTAAAATTGATATAACAGCTGATTTATTGTCAAGTTTTACAAATTCTTTTTTATCCACACCGGTTCCTACTGTTCCCGTAAAAAACGGTTCAGATAATGTCCCATGTTCATCTTCAACTCTAATTATTGCATATCCATTTCTGATATCTTCATAATTATGATTTTTGACATTATTAGAAATAATAAAATCATTTGATGGAGAACTAGGAACAGCTTCAGTCCCATCATCAAATGCTACATTATCTGTAACATCATTTTCAAAATCCGGATGTGATGATAAGAAATGTACTTTAGTTACTGGTACATCAGTTGTAATACGTAATTGTGTTGTATTACCATTTGCTAGATGTAATTGTCTTTGTGCAGACCATTCTAATATTGGGTATGAATTTTCACCATCAAATTCTGCAGATGTAATTTCCGGTGCTTCAACTGTTGTAACAAGTACTTCACATGCTGCACCATCTTCATGATGATAACGAATATAATATCCTCCTTCGATTGCCTCAACAGCATCATCATTTTCTAAGTTTATATCTATTGTTCCCACAAATTCTGGGGCATTTAAATCACGAGGATCTAAACTGGTTTGGTATGGTATAGGATCACCGGTATCAGGTGTACCGGGTAAACCTTTATAAATATATGGTTTATAATTTGTATTTCCTACAACTGCGGTTAATGTAATTTTTACTAAATTTGTAGTTGTTTGACAAGATATTAATTGTTTTTTTCCATCTTCATAATCATCTTTCCATACTTTACTATAAACATTATCTTCAACATCGTCTTGAGGTTTTATATCTGATATAAAAATTGCACCATTCACACCATCACCAACTAGTTCACTTGTCTTTCCAATTTCTCGTGGTTCTCCAGTTTTACTTGTCAAATAACCTTTTGTTCTTGAAGGACCATCAGGAACATAGTAAAAAGCATTTGCTTCCAATTCCTCTGTTGGTGGTAATACACTAACTTTATGAAAGTTAATTATACTCATTTTTTATTTAATTTTATTTTATATATTTCTTTATTTTTTAAATATTTGGAAATGGCTCAGGATAAAAAACCAATTTAGAATTTTTCTTTTTTATCTTTTTAATATAACTTTCTATCATTTTTTTGTTTTCTTCTATCAAATCTATAGAAACACTTTTGCCTATAAAAAATTCATTACTATCTAAAGCTCTTTGCCATGGAATAAATCCTTTTAAAAATACTTTATCTAACCATTTTGTTGAATATATAGGTGCTTCTAAATTATAATTTTTATTTTTATATATCCAATTATAAATTTCAAGATGTATAATGTACATACCATCATCATCGGCTATAAAAAAAATCACCATTTGGTGTTGATACTGCTCTTAAATACATTCCCATTCTTTTTATAGATTTAGGATTCATATATAATTCATAAGAATTTGAATCTTTATAAATATGTCCTGCTAATTCTTCAAATAAAAATTTATCTATCTTCTTTAGCATCTTTTATTTTTGATTTTAATTTTGGTTGTTTTTTGATTATATAGTCAATATCATCATCAGACATAAATTTAACCGAGTTTTTAAAATAATCAAACAGCTGTGGATTATGAATTAGAATATTGTTTACAGAATAAATATTCATACGTTCAATTTCTTTTTTATTAAAAAAATCAATTAATTGAGGTTGTGGTAATATAACATCAGCAATATCATTACGATCAAATTTTTTTGCTTGTCTTTTAAAAAAGTTTATAAGTTCAGGATTTTCACCTAAAATAAAAGCAATTTGATGGTGAACTAATGTTTTAGCTCTATCTTTAATTGATTTGTTTTTTAATGCATCATCTGAATGTTCAATTAAAATTCTACTAATCTGATTATCATTTAATTTAAAAACATCATCAGAACTTAAATTTTGTATCTTTTTAATATCATTAATAATATCATCGAATAATTCTTGACCCTCTTGATTTTTCTCTAATAAATTATAATATTCGCTGAAAGTTGGTATAATTTTTTTCATAATTTTTATTTTATTTATATATTAAAAAATAATAAAAAATGGGAACCTAAATTAATAGATTCCCATTCTTAAATTTGTTTTATTTTTTTAATTACTCGACATCAAAATAATACATCAATGTACAAAGTAAATTATCATAATCACCACTCATTGCTTTGGTTTGGATTTTATCCCAATCCATATTATTTTCTTTTGCTACTCTTTGTGCTTTTCCTAACAAAGCAAATGCATTTCCGTCAGTTCCTATTATTTCTAATTTTGGTTTTTTTGACATAATTTTTAGTTTTTAAATTTATAAATTTTATCAATCAATTACAATACAAATATACAAAAAATTTTTGAGAAAAACAAATTTTGTTGATAACTTTTTTCATAAAACTGAAACTATTTTTAAAAAGTGAATATAATTACTGATAGTACTTTGAGGGATAGAATTAACTTTTTATTTTATTTCTTAGGTAAAGAAAGCAAACTAAAGTATCATTACAATTTAATTTTGAAAACTTTATCATTACCATTTAAAATTTTTATCAACTTACATCTTATTTTTGAATTTTTTAATGAACAAGATAATCTATTTGCTAAAGATTCCCATGCATAATTTTCCGATTCTCCAGTTACTAAATAATAACTTCTACTACCTTTAAAAAATTTAGAATAAATTAACACCATTTGATTTTTTAATGTTGGCATCTGTTTCATTATACCACAATTCACAAACAACATAATCTTCAAAATAACCAACATCAACAACTTCCAAACGAATTGGTAATCTTTGTTTTTGAAAAATTATTTTGTATTTTTCTTGAACATAAACCTTTTCACCTTTTCTAGGGACAGATGTTAATTTTTCCGGAAAATGAAATCCTGAGTATTGATCCAAATTTGTATTAAATATGATTTTCATATCAATTTATTTTTTAATTATATACAAATATACAAAAAATTTTTGAGAAAACAAATTATTTCTTAAATTATTTTTCTTTATTTTTAATTATTTAAGACATTTTACTTAAAATTATTCCAAATTTCCATGTTGAATATTTTTCCTGTGAAAACTTTTTAATTTTTTTATAAACTTTATAAAAATAATTTTTAATTAAGATTTTCATTGTTTTATAATTTTTGTTTAAACTTAATTATAGTACATTAATTTTTTACTATTGTGATTATTGATTGTATATATGAACATTAATTATCAAACCGTAACAACCATATACTAATAATTATCTTATAATCTACAGCATTATAATCACAATTTTTATAAAAAGATTCAAATTTCCATTAATTTTGTACCATAAAAATAATAACTGAAATGGTCGACATGTGCAGCAAAATAAACCCTATTTGCACCCAAATCTTTAAGATCTTTTAAAATTTTAATTGCCTCATTTATAGACATCGAAGGTGCCTCAGTAAAACCCAATTGATTACTTGGAACCATAATTTCATTGCGGTTTTCAGGATATTCTTCATCATAAAATGGAAATCTTAAATCCAATTCAGTTACAGATTTTTCCTTAATTAGTTTTTCTACGTAAGTTTTCATGTTTTTAAATTTTTAAAGCTAACATTCTGTACAAACATTATTGTCAAAATTTGTTATTTTTTGACAATTAACACAAAAATCTATCAAAAATTCTTTTTCTTCCCAATATTTAACAAATGCTTTTTGTGTTTTAAATCTACCAAGTGTTTCATGTAACTCAGTATCTAATATACCACCTACTGATAAATAATTAAACAATTCTACAAATTCTTTATTAAATCCATCTTTATTTTTGTTTAATTTAAATAGCTTTTTGTATTTATTTTTTTCCATTTTGTTTTAATTTATATACAAATATACAAAAAATTTATAAGAAAAACAAATTTTTATTAAATTATTTTACTTTGAAATTTTTATTATAAATTCATTTTCATCAATATCTTCATCAATATTTTCAATATACCCAACATTGACTAAATCAATAGCTTTGTTTTTTAACTCTAAATAATTTTTCTTTGCTTCTTTGCTTCTTTCCGCTTCCATTTCTTTTTCAAAATCAACATCCCGATTAAATTCTTCAATATCTTCAATTAAAATTTCCCATCCCCTTTTTGAAATATCTTTTAATTCAGATACTTTTATAATTTTAAAATCATATACCCAATAACATGTATCTAAATATTTTATTCCTTTTTCTGCTTCCTTTAATGTTTTAAAAGTAGATTTACTTAAAACAGCATTTCTTGCACCTCTTCCACACCCAGTTATACTAACTGGAAAATATTGAACTGTCATCTACATCGTAAACAACTTTCTTTTCATCCCATCAACAACAATTATATACTTGTCTAAAATCTTTTCTAATTTTATTTTTCTTTTCATTATTTAATTTTGTTTTTAATTTCCAAGTATTTTTTTACATATATCTTTAGCTAATAAATTATAATTACTTTTCAGAAGGGAAATAGATTTTTTTGTATGGGTGCTTTAGGTTACCATTCTTATCAATAATGCCTGCTCCTTCAAAGGTTTCTTTTATGTCTTCCTTACTTCGTTTATTTTTTTGAGCAGCTTTTAATAAATTTATCAACTGTTGTGCATCTTGTTTAGAAGTTATTTCACCAAGCTCTAATTTTTCTAATATTTTTAATCTTTCTGTTTTTGTATTTTTTCTTTTTTTAATAAAATGTACTATAATTGAGCCATCTTTTGATGTTTTGGGTAATAAGAAGGGATGTTTTTCACATTCTTTTTCAACATCACTTCCTGTTAATAAATGTTCCATAGGAACAGATATATAATTTTCATAATCAACTATTACTTTTTCTATTTTATTACCTTTATTCCATTGAATAATAAATTCATCAACAAATGATGGATGAAGTTCATAAGGTAATAAACCTAAATTTATAAAATAAATTCTCGGTTTGCTAAATTCTATTTCTGTATCTTTAGCAAAATAATAACTACCATCACCATTTATGTCTTCCATTATCATATTACCATATTGGAAAGATTTAGGTCTTGATAAAGATTTGCTTGATGTTGCAATTATCTTTTTACAAGTATTACCAAAATCATTATGATACTGAACAATTTCTTGCCGTATTCCCCAATCTTTAATACAACAATCTCCTTCTTTTATTTCAGTATCTGATATTATAATCAGATCATTTGCTTTACAATATGGATTAATTGGGTGCGTTTCATTAAGATTTGTCAATTCATTATATTCTGTCAATCCAATAATCGATGTTTTATTGTTTGGTATTAAATTACCTGGTATTAAACTTATTCTATATTCCTTTTTAATTGTTTCCATAATTATTTGTTTATGTTTTTTTTAATTGTATCACAGGGTATGGCGAAATTCCTGATTATTTAGTTACTCGCGACTTTATGCTTAATGTACACTTGTCATAAAGTATCATTCATACCCTGTCATACTTAATAATTTAAAAAATATGGTAGAATTATCTTTCTTTTACATAACCTGAGTGATGATTAAGGATAATACTAAATCCTAATTCCTATCGGTATTCCACAAATCAATCTTTCTCTCAGTCACTGTAAATGATAATTAAGGAATGTATTTACTCCCGTTGGTTTTACGCAACCTTACCATATTAAAATTTTTCAAAGGGCAATTTATTTTTATTTTAATTATCAATTTATATACAAATATACAAAAAATTTATGAGAAAAACAAATTTTTATTAAATTATTTTACTTTGAAATTTTTATTATAAATTCATTTTCATCAATATCTTCATCAATTTTTTTTTTATAAGTTCTATTTTAAAAGATTCCCATTAATATCAACTTCTTCCTCAATTGGGTATAAATTTAAATTTCCTAAATAAAAACCATCACCAATATTTTTTCTTATGTTATAATAAGATACTTCAATCATACCAAATTTATCAGAGTTTCTATTTATCATGTTTATTTCACAATCACCAACAATTAAAGTTTCTAAGTTTCTTGCAAACCCATTCATTATTTTGAATTTATCATAATAATAAACAATCTCACCATTTCTTTCTTTTGTGTTGGTTATAATTGATTCTGGTGCCTCATCACTAAATTCAAATTCAATTCTTAGTCTATCTGATGCTATTAAATCAATAGGAACTCTGTAAAATGTTCCATCGGTTCTTTTATTTAAAAAATAATTTCTACCATTTTTATTAATAAATTTATATGTCATATCCAAAATTTTAAAAATTTATAATTTATTTTTCTATTTCATCTTTATATCTTTTTCTAAAGTAATAACGATTATCTGATTCAATATATGTTTCTATTCTTTCCAATGCTTCTCCATACAAATTAAACAATGGTGTTGTTAATGAACATTCGGAGGATGTTATTGACTGTCAAAAAAATCATACCACTTATTACTTGAATGTTGAATATAATAATTTACTTCACCATCAGTACATGTACGTCTTATTATTCTATAATCTCTAGTTTTACTTTTATAAATGTTCTTCACTTTCATAATTATTAAGTTTCATTAACTATTTTGATTACATTTCGCTTCTGGATCTTTTCTACCACCATATTTACATTCATCACAACTTAATTTCGAACCATATTCACAATCAAAATCACTTCCCCATCCAGTATCAGGTGTTTCATATCCTTTACATTTAGGATGACGAAACAAATTATTATTAAGCATTTTTTCTATTTTATTCATGATTCAAAACTTCACGATACCATTTAGGCTTCTTTTTACCAAGATATTTAACAATACCTTCCTTACATTTTGACAATGGTAAATCATCATCCCATTCTCGCATTGGTATTTGTTCTTCTAATCGTTTATTGTCTTTTATCACCCAAAAGAAATCTGACATTACACCACTTAAATAATTAAACGGCTGATACCATAAATTTTTACATTTTTCAAGACTTTCATCTGAACCAGCCTTGCCTATAATCTAATCTTAATCGTCTTTAGCATTTTCCTTTAATAATTTTATATATTTTTCCGGTTCCCTATTAAAACATTTTAAAAAATTTTCTAAAATCT
>SL_8KL_010_SEDDRAFT_10004321_pt1 | contig 11466 bp, 11 predicted proteins | sample SodLakKL_010_SED_4_FD_11160 | JGI IMG/M metagenome (IMG submission 11160) | reverse complement strand
CCCTTGCCCGCGGGTTCCTCGGCTCGAGGGCGATCCGCCGTCAGCAGCTCCTCGGCCTTGCTGGCGGGCGCCTCTTTCTGAGCCATCCGATAGCTGGTGGCGGCTTCCGGCTCCTCGTCGCCCCGCAGACGCTGCAACTCGTAGTGCGGGGTCTGCATGTGAATATTGGGAATCAGAATGACCTCGATGCCATTGCGATTTTCCAGCTCGGCAATCACGGCCCGTTTTTCGTTGAGCAGGAAGGTCGCCACATCCACCGGCAGCTGCGCCAGCACTTTCCCGGTTTTGTCTTTCATGGCTTCTTCTTCAATGATCCGAAGCACAGAGAGCGCGATCGACTCGACATTGCGGATGGTGCCTTCGCCACCACAACGGCTGCAGACCTCAACGGTGGATTCGCCCAGCGAGGAACGCAGCCGCTGGCGGGAAAGCTCCAGCAGGCCGAAACGGGAAATCCGCCCGAGCTGAACCCTTGCACGATCCTGCTTGACCGCGTCCCGCAGCCGGTTTTCGACATCCCGCTGGTTACGATTCGGCCCCATGTCGATGAAGTCGATGACGATCAGGCCGCCCAGATCCCGAAGACGGAACTGCCGGGCGATTTCGTCGGCGGCCTCCAGATTGGTCTTGAGGGCGGTTTCTTCGATGTCCGAGCCTTTGGTGGCCCGGGCCGAGTTGATATCGATGGAAATCAGCGCCTCGGTGTGATCAATCACCAGGACCCCACCGCTGGGGAGCCGAACTTCGCGCTGAAACGCCGACTCGATCTGGCTTTCAATCTGGTAACGACTGAACAGGGGAACCCGATCGTCGTAAAACTTGAGCTTTTGCAGGTTGTGCGGCATGACCTGCTGCACAAACTCCCGGGCGCGCTCATAGACTTCGCGGTCGTCGATCAGAATTTCGCCGATGTCCGAGCGCAGGTAATCCCGGAGCGCACGAATAATGACGTTGCTCTCTTGATAAATCAGGAATGGCGCGGCTCGGGTGGTGGCTGCCTTGCTGACGGCGCTCCAGAGATTCAGGAGGTAGTCCAGATCCCATTGCAGCTCCTCGACATTTCGGCCAACACCGGCGGTGCGGACAATCAGCCCCATGCCCTCGGGGGTGTCGAGCTCCCGCAGGGCATCACGGATTTCGTTCCGCTCGGAGCCCTCGATCCGACGGGAGACCCCGCCGGCCCGCGGGTTGTTGGGCATCAGGACAAGATAACGACCGGCCAGGCTGATGAACGTGGTGAGCGCGGCGCCCTTGTTGCCGCGTTCTTCCTTTTCGACCTGGACGACCACTTCCTGGCCTTCCTTGATGACATCGCCGATGGAAACCTTGCCCGGGTCGGCGTCATCGCTGCCCTGGAAATATTCGCGGCTGATTTCCTTGAAGGGCAGGAAACCATGGCGTTCGGCGCCATAGTTGACAAAAGCGGCCTCGAGGCTGGGCTCGACCCGGGTAATCCGCCCCTTGTAGATGTTGGCTTTCTTGCGCTCCCGCGCCGGTGTCTCTATGTCAAGGTCATAAAGGAACTGACCGTCGACCANGGCCACGCGCAGCTCTTCGGGCTGCGTGGCGTTGACAAGCATTCTTTTCATGCCGAATGGATCTCCGGCGNCTGCCCCTGNGACACGCCAGCGAGNTCCGCGTGCCGGCGCTGTGCCGCGCAGAAGCGGCAAGCGTCAACAGCACGCCCGTGCCATGGGTCGGCATCGGGNGAGGACTGATTCGCAGGNCAATGGGACCCGTCATGAGGGTTGGCTCGCGGGCGCCGGGGCAGGCGCTCTGTCTGGTTGATGAATTGTTGTCGGGAGAGACGGATTTGCCCGCCTCTCGAAAGCATTCTGCCGAGTGGGCCAGCCGGTGCTGAAAAGCATGGCGCCGGCTCCATCTCGCCGGCGGAGAATAGCATTTGCCAGGGCCACCGTCCAAAATGCCCTCCCGGGGGCAATGTGGCACCCTTGCCCACCGATGCAGGCGGAGATGACATTGAGCCAGGTTCGCAAGGAAACCGTGCCGGCGGAACTCGCCGGACAACGGATCGACAATTACCTGCTGCGGATATTGAAGGGTGTGCCTCGCACCCGGATTTATCGCCTGTTGCGTCGTGGCGAGGTGCGAGTGAACAGCGGACGGGTCAAACCCACCCACCGGCTGCAGGCGGGTGACGAAATCCGCATCCCGCCGGTGAGGCGGATCGAGTCCGAATCGGTTTCGCCATCGGACCGGGTGCTCGCCGATCTTGAGACTCGCATCCTCCATGAGGACAAACGACTGCTGGTGATAGACAAACCGGCGGGACTCGCCGTCCATGGCGGCTCAGGCATCGCCTATGGCGTCATCGAAAGCCTCCGGCAGCTGCGCCCGGACTGCCAGCTGCTGGATCTGGCTCACCGCCTCGACCGGGGCACAAGCGGCTGCCTGGTGATCGCCAAAAGGCGCTCCACACTCCGGGAGCTTCACGAGGCGTTCCGGAAAGGGACGGTAGAAAAACGTTACCTGGCGCTGGTGGCCGGTCACCTCGAGGCAGTCCGCCGCCGAGTGGATGCGCCGCTAAGGGCGCAGACCGGAAAGGGCGGCGAACGCATCATGGTGGTTCATCCCGAGGGTCAGCCCGCGCGAACCGATTTCATTCAAAAAGAGTCGTACAGGGGCTGGAGCCTGGTCCAGGCCGTTCCCAGAACCGGGCGGATGCACCAGATCCGGGCGCACGCCGCCCACATCGATCATCCCATCGCCATGGATGAGCGATACGGTGACCGGAACCGGGACCAGGCGTTACGGAATCTGGGCCTGAAACGGCTTTTTCTCCATGCGGAGTCGATCCGGTTCGATCTGGACTCCACGGGACCCATTAACATATGGGCGCCGCTCCCGGCCGCCCTGCAGACATTAACGGAGCAACTGAACCATGCAGGATGACGACAACTGGGCAAGAGAGAGCCTTCGGGAAATCGCCCTGGAGGGGATCCGCGAAAGGCGCCGGGCCCGGCGCTGGGGAATATTCTTCAAGCTGCTCGTTCTGCTGTACTTGTTCGCCTTGCTGTTCTTCTCCACACGGCCGCTGCTCGGGCTGACGGAAGATCGTGCCGTGGGCCCTCATACCGCCGTGGTCAAGGTGGAAGGGCCAATCATGGCGGATAGTGCGGCCAGTGCGGACCGCGTCCTGGCTGGCCTGCAACGGGCCTTCGAGGCAGAAAATGCTCAGGGCGTGATGCTGGAAATCAACAGCCCCGGCGGCTCTCCCGTAGAGTCGAGCCGAATCTACCAGGGCATCGTGGCGCTTCGGGCCGCCAACCCGGACATGCCGGTTCACGTGGTGGCGGGTGACAGCCTGGCCTCCGGCGCCTACTACGTCGCCGCGGCCGCCGATGGGATCCACGTGGACGGCGCCACGGTGGTGGGCTCCATCGGCGTCATCAGCCGAGGCTTCGGATTCACGGATGCCATCGACCGACTGGGCATCGAACGGCGGACTTATGCCGCCGGCGATGCCAAGTCCGCGCTGGACCCCTTCGAAGCGCCTGACCCCGAGGCCGTCGAGCACCTTCAGACCATGCTCGATGACATTCATGCGCAGTTCATCGCCGCCGTGCGCGAGGGGCGGGGTGATCGCCTGACCGAGGAAAACGATGCGATTTTCTCCGGGCGGATCTGGACCGGCCGCCACGGCATTGAACTTGGCCTGGCGGATGCGCTGGGGACACCCCAGAGCGTCGCCACCACCGTGATTGGTGCCGAACGACGGGTTGACTACACGCCCCCGCGGAACCTGCTGGAGCGGGTGTTCGAGCGCATGGGGGGCGCCGCCGCCCGGGTCTGGATACAGATGCAGCAGCCCGGTTGGCAGACCTGATCGGGTCAGGGGAGTGTCATGCCCACCTGAGAGAGCAGTCGAACGAGCGCGATTAATGGAAGGCCAATCAGCGCGTTAGGGTCGTCTCCCTGAATTCGCTCGAACAGTGCGATACCCAGGCCCTCGGCCCGAAACGCCCCGGCGCAGTCCAGGGGCTTTTCTGTGGAGACATACCGACGGATGGCCTCCCGCTGAAGCCGCCGAAACTGCACCACGGTGGGCACCTGCTCGACACGGATCCGCCCATTTGCCGGGTCATGCACGGCCAGCGCCGTCCAGAGGGTGACGGCCTGACCCGATGCCTGCATCAGTTGCTCGATGGCACGGTCCTCGGTGTGGGGTTTGCCAAGAATCTCACCTCGAAATTCGCTGCATTGGTCAGAGCCAATCACAATGGCATCCGGCCGGCCCTCGGCGATGGCGGCCGCTTTTTCCCGAGCCAATCGGCACACGTAGTCTTCAGCGGGTTCGTCCGGTCGCCGGGTTTCATCGATATCGGGACTTTGCTGCTCAAAGGGCACTCCGAGCCGAGCCAGGAGCTCGGCGCGGTACGGGGAAGAGGAGGCCAGAATCAGGGCAGGCATGGATCACTCCGTATTCAACAGCCCGGTGTCGGTACGCCAATTGTCATCGCTTCCCTAACCGGCAGCAACGGCATCCGCGCCGTTTTGACAGGCTTCGGCGCCCTCCCTATCATTCGCGGGCTATGAATACCGCCGGGCTGCCGCCTGAAATCGACCTCGACGCCCTGGGCGCGGGGGAATGGCATTGGTCAGGCCGGATTCCCGGCGAGTGGCTGGGGCGGCTGTCAGAGGCGGTGCATCGAGTGGCCTGGGCGGAGGCCGAGGTCCGGATCATCCGGGACTACGGGCCGCCCCTGATTCAGGGGCGAGCTCGGGCGGGCGTGGATCCGGTCTGCGAGCGCTGCCTGAAACCCTTCGAGACCGAAATTGAGGTAGAGTTCGAGGGTAGGGGGGTCGCGGCGCTGACCCACACGGACAACGCCGGTGAGGCCATCGAAGAGATTCAGCTTGCTGGTGGGCGTCTGGACCTGCGGGAATTGCTCGAAGACGAGCTGATGCTGGCACTGCCCGTGGTCCCGCGGCACGAGGATGAACAGTGCGATGGCGGACACCGATCATTCGGGCCCGAGGCCGCGCCGACGGACAAGGTTTCTCCGTTTTCGGTACTGGAGTCACTCCGGTCCCGGAACCGGGACTCGGACGATTAAACATTCAACCAATTGGCAGGATTCGACATGGCCGTACAGAAATCGCGTAAAACGCCGTCCCGCCGGGGCATGCGCCGCAGTCACGACGCGCTGAAGGGACCGACCCTGAGCACCGAGCCCACCACCGGTGAAACCCACCGACGGCATCACATCTCCGCGGACGGCTACTATCGTGGCCGCAAGGTGACCTCCGGCGACGACGAGTAAACTCACCCGGGGTTTCCGGGGAGGCCGCTCCGGCATCGGCGGGAGCGGCCGTTTATTTATGGGCAGGATAATCCAGCGCTGATGACCGATCGTTGCAGGCTCACCATCGATGCCATGGGCGGGGACCACGGGCCCACCGTGACCGTACCCGCCGCGCTGGCCGTTCTCGATCGGCATCCGGCACTGGAACTCATCCTGGTGGGGGAGTCGGCCGCCATCGAGTCGGCTCTGAGAACCTGTCCGGATGAGAATCGGGACCGACTCCGGGTCCAGACTGCCACTCAGGTGGTGGACATGGACGAGGCACCCTCCCAGGCGCTGCGGTTCAAGAAAGACTCATCCATGCGGGTGGCCATTGATCTGGTCAAGAATGGCGACGCCGACGCCTGCATCAGCGCGGGAAACACCGGCGCGCTGATGGCCACTGCCCGATATGTCCTGAAAACCCTGCCGGGCATCGATCGTCCGGCGATCTGCACCACCATTCCCTGCCGCGACGGGCATTTCCGGATGCTCGACCTGGGAGCCAACATTGATTGCACCGCCGAACACCTGTTCCAGTTCGCGGTCATGGGCGCCGTCCTGGTTGAGGCGAGCGGGGATAGCGATCGCCCTCGGGTCGGGCTGCTGAATCTGGGCGAAGAAGAAATCAAGGGCAACGACCAGGTCAAGCAGGCCGCACAAATGGCCCAGAACAGCGACCTCAACTACATCGGCTACGTTGAAGGCGACCGGATGTTTCGCAATGTGGCGGACGTCGTGGTCTGCGATGGCTTCACGGGCAATGTGGCCCTGAAAAGCAGTGAGGGCGTAGCTGCCATGATCTCCGACTATCTGCGCGAGGAGTTCCGGCGAAGCCCGTTCACCCGCCTGGCCGGGCTGGTGGCCCTGCCGGTGCTGCGCTCGCTGCGGCGGCGAATGGACCATCGCCGCTACAACGGCGCCAGTCTGCTGGGACTGCGAGGCGTGGTGGTAAAAAGCCACGGCAGCGCCGATCAGACGGCTTTTGAGCAGGCTATTGAAACCGGCGTGCTGGAGGCGAGGGAGCGCATTCCGGACCGCATTGACGAGCGCCTGAGTGCCCTGCTGCACGGGGAGAACCGGCTGTGAGCCATGCCCGTATCGCTGGCACCGGCAGCTATCTCCCCGCCCGAGCCATGACCAATGCCGAGCTTGAATCCCTGGTGGACACCTCTGATCAGTGGATTCGTGAGCGCACCGGCATCATTGAGCGCCACATTGCGGATCCCTCGGAATGCTGTACGGATCTTGCCGAACAGGCGGCCCGCCGGGCCATTGAAGCGGCCGGTCTGATGCCGGAGGACATCGACCTGGTCATTGTGGCCACATCGACACCGGATCAGGTCTTTCCCAGCACCGCCTGCCGACTCCTTGAGCGCCTGGGCATTCATGGCGGACCCCCGGCCTTTGACATGGCAGCGGCCTGTTCGGGATTCGTCTACGGCCTGGACACGGCCACCCGGTTCATCGCCACCGGTGGCGCCCGTCGCGCTCTGGTGGTCGGCGCAGAAGTCTTTTCACGAATTCTGGACTGGACGGACCGAAGCACCTGTGTGCTGTTCGGGGACGGGGCCGGCGCCGTGGTCCTGGAGCAATCCGAGCAGCCCGGAGTGCTGTCCAGTCACCTGCACGCCGACGGCCGTCAGGAGCCCCTGCTGAACGTTCCCTGGGGCGTCGGGCAGGGATACGACGCACTCAACGGCGACACTGGAACCGTCAGCATGCGTGGCAATGAAGTCTTTCGTGTCGCGGTCCGTACCCTGGGCGCCCTCGTGGACGAAACTCTGGCGGCGAATGGCCTGGATCGCAGCGACGTGGACTGGCTGGTCCCCCATCAGGCCAATATCCGCATCATGACCGCCACGGCTCGCCAGCTGGGGCTGTCGGTGGACCGGATGGTCAGCACCGTTGAGCGGCATGGCAATACCTCCGCCGCGTCCATCCCCCTGGCACTGGACACTGCCGTGAGGGACGGCCGCATCCAGCGGGGTGACCTTCTCCTTCTCGAAGCGTTCGGCGCCGGATTCACCTGGGGATCCGCGCTGGTGCGCTATTGACCGGAGTCATCATGACCGCACGAGCTGATCTTGCATTTCTTTTCCCGGGCCAGGGATCCCAGTCCATCGGTATGCTGGGGGATCTCGCCGAGCGCCACGCGGTGGTGCAGAAAACCTTCATCGAGGCCTCGGCGGCCATGGGGGAAGATCTCTGGAAACTGGCCTCCGAAGGGCCAGAATCCCTAATGAACCGCACCGACCACACGCAGCCTCTGATGCTCACCGCCGGCGTAGCCGTCTGGCGAGCGTGGCAGGAGGGCGGCGGCCCGTGGCCCGGTTTCATGGCCGGACATAGCCTGGGGGAATATACCGCTCTGGTGTGCGCCGAGTCCCTGGATTTTCCCACCGCCGTGGAACTGGTCCGTGATCGCGGCCGGTTCATGCAGGAAGCGGTGCCGGAGGGTGAGGGCGGCATCGCTGCAGTGCTGGGTCTGGACGACGACGCCATCCAGTCGGTGTGCGCCACGGCCAACGCTGACGGAGTCGTTGAGCCGGTGAACTTCAATGCGCCGGGTCAGGTGGTGATCGCCGGTCATCGGCAGGCGGTGGACGCGGCACTGGAAGCGGCAAAAGCCGCCGGCGCCAAGCGCGCGGTCCATCTGCCGATGAGTGTCCCGGCGCACAGTTCGCTAATGGAACCTGCCGCTGAAAAACTCGCCGAGCGACTGACCCGGATCAATATCGAGATGCCCGCCGTGCCGGTGGTCCACAACGTGGATGTCCAGGTGAGTGACTCCGCCGAAGCAATCCGCCAGCGGCTGGTGGATCAGGTCCGCTCCCCGGTCCGCTGGACGGAATGCGTTCAGGCACTGGTCCGGCGCGGGGCCGAGCAGGCAGTTGAGTGCGGCCCGGGTCGGGTACTGGCCGGCCTCAACCGGCGGATCGACCGTCGCATCAACTCACAGGCCATCTACGACGCTGATACGCTGGCATCGGCGCTGAATTCACTGGAGGAACCATGAATCTGGACATGCAGGGATCCGTTGCGCTGGTGACCGGCGCGAGCCGGGGCATCGGTGCCGCCGTCGCACACGGTTTGGCCGAGTGCGGTGCCACGCTCATCGGCACGGCCACCACCCCCCATGGCGCCGAACGAATCACCAGCCAGTTCACCGAAGCCGGCCTGAACGGTCGGGGGGTCGCGCTGGACGTTACGGATCGGGGCGCGGTGGACAGCCTGGTCGCCGACATCACCAAAAGCGAGGGTGCGCCCGGCATTCTGGTGAACAACGCCGGCATCACCCGGGATGGTCTGGCCATGCGCATGGCCGACGACGACTGGGACCAGGTGATCGACACCAACCTGAGTGCGGTTTTCCGGGTCAGTCGGTCCGTTCTCCGGGGCATGATGAAAGCCCGTGGCGGCCGGATCATCAACATCGGCTCGGTGATCGGCCTGATGGGCAATGCCGGCCAGACCAACTATGCAGCCGCCAAGGCCGGTCTGCTGGGGCTGACCCGGTCACTGGCCCGCGAGGTGGGCAGCCGCAACATCACCGTCAACGCCATCGCCCCGGGGTTTATCGCCACTGACATGACCGACGAGCTGGAAGCCGCCCAACGGGACGCGCTGATGGCGCAGACGCCGCTGCAGCGCCTCGGCACGCCGGAGGACATTGCCGCCGCCGTCTGCTTTCTGGCGTCGCCGGCGGCCGGCTTTATCACCGGTGAGACCCTCAGTGTGAATGGCGGATTGTTGATGCCCTGATTCACCGCTGGCAGATTGCAAGAGGATTCCCTAGAATACGGGCGCATTCGGGCCCGGCCCAATTCCGTAAACCGAGAGGTAGGAGCGAGATGAGCAGTATCGAGGAACGCGTCAAGAAGATCGTCGTGGAGCAACTGGGGGTGAAGGAAGAAGAGGTCAATGCCGAAGCTTCCTTCGTCGACGATCTCGGTGCCGACTCCCTGGACACGGTGGAGCTGGTAATGGCGCTTGAAGAGGAATTCGAGTGCGAAATTCCTGACGAAGAAGCTGAGAAAATTACGACGGTTCAGCAGGCGATCGACTACATCAATCGCCATCTGGAACAGTGATCGCGTTATAGACGAGCCGGACTGCCGGCACGTCAGGCGAGCAACCTCGGGGCCGGCTTTGTCCGGCCCGGTTTTTGTCTGGTGGTCGAATCCGGTGAGGGTGAGCACTTGAACGGAAGACGGGTAGTCATCACCGGCCTGGGAATCGTCTCACCGGTGGGGAACACGGTGGCCGGCGCCTGGGAAGCCATTCGGGAGGGCCGCAGTGGCATCGGACCCATCACACGGTTCGATACCGAGGCTTTTCCCGTCCGATTCGGCGGTGAAATCCGTGATTTCGATATCACGGAATATCTCAGCCGAAAGGACGCTCGCAAAATGGACCCGTTTATCCACTACGGCATTGCCGCCGCCGTGGACGCGCTGGCCGACGCGGGTTTAACCATTGGTGAGGACAACGCTGAGCGCGTGGGGCTATCGGTGGGCTCCGGTATCGGCGGCATTCATTCCATTGAGGAAGGCCACAAGACCTGCCTTAATGCCGGGCCGAGACGCATTACTCCGTTTTTCATTCCCAGCGCCATTATCAACATGGTGTCGGGCAATCTCTCCATTCTGCTCGGGGCCAAAGGACCCAACCTGGCCACCGTGACCGCCTGCACCACGGCCACGCACAACATTGGCCAGAGTGCGCGACTGATTGCCTACGGCGACGCGGATGTGATGATTGCCGGCGGAGCTGAGTTCGGCACCACCCCCACCGGATTGGGGGGATTCGCCGCGGCGCGGGCGCTCTCCAGCCGCAACGACGATCCCACCGCTGCCAGCCGGCCCTGGGACCAGGACCGGGACGGATTCGTCCTCAGTGACGGGGCCGGCGTCCTGATACTGGAAGAGTTCGAGCATGCCCGCCAGCGCGGTGCCGATATCTACGCCGAAGTTGCCGGATTCGGAATGAGTGGCGATGCCCACCACATGACCCTGCCTGCGGAAAGCGGGGAAGGGGCCTCACGCTGCATGAGCCTGGCGCTGCAGGACGCCGGCATGAACCCTGAGGACATCGATTACATCAATGCCCACGGCACCTCGACGCCGGCCGGAGATCGGGCCGAGGTGTTCGCCGTCCAGAGCAGCTTTGGGGATCATTCCCGACAGCTGGCAATGAGCTCCACCAAGTCAATGACCGGACATCTGCTGGGCGCCGCCGGGGGCGTCGAAGCGGTGTTCACGCTGATGGCCATGCGGGATAGCGTGCTGCCACCGACCATCAACCTGGAAAATCCCGATGATGACCTGGTGATGGACTTTGTGGCCAACGAGGCCCGGGACGGACGGATCCGTGCGGCACTGTCCAACTCCTTCGGTTTCGGGGGCACCAACGGCACGGTGATATTCCGCGCCCTGGACGCGTGAGCAACCCCGGCACGCAGCGATTGATCAATGGCGAGGCCGGCGCCGCGCTGGACCCGGGTGATCGAGGGCTGCGGTACGGCGATGGGGTCTTCGAAACCCTGGCCATTGTCGATGGCGCCCCCGCGCTCCTTGAACCGCATCTGGAACGTCTCGAAAACGGCTGTCTTCGTCTCGGCTTTGACGCGCCATCCAGACCCACATTCCTGGCCGATATCGGCCAGCTGTCACTGCCCCGGTTCGGACTGCTGCGACTGACCTGCACCCGGGGGCCGGGTGGGCGCGGTTACCAACCGCCCGCGGCACCGGCGGTCAATCGCATCGTCGAGGTCTCGGAAGCGCCGGCCCGTCCCGCCGCCTGGTGGCGGGACGGCGTCAAAGTCCGGCATTGTGCCACGCACCTGGCGGTTCAGCCGCGTCTCGCCGGCGTCAAGCATCTCAACCGCCTGGAACAGGTGCTGGCGCGGGCGGAGTGGACCGATCCGGAGGTCGCTGAAGGTCTGATGACCACACCGGACGGCCGCCTGGTGGAGGCCACCGCCTCCAACCTGATTATCGATGACGGAGATAAGCTGATTGTCCCGGATACCCACAATGCGGGCGTGGATGGCATTATGCAGGCGGCATTACTGGATCGGGCCATCGTCCGGGGTATCCGCCACGAGCACCGGTTCATTGCTTCGAGGAGCGTCGATTCCAGTCTCGGCGTAATGCTC
>SL_8KL_010_SEDDRAFT_10004318_pt1 | contig 11471 bp, 7 predicted proteins | sample SodLakKL_010_SED_4_FD_11160 | JGI IMG/M metagenome (IMG submission 11160) | reverse complement strand
TTCATACCCTCGATCCTTCCACCTCGAACGTTACCGAAGTATAAGCTGTATATACCTTCTGGTTGGACTTCTACGTGCTGTAATAATCCTGTTGTGGATAGCCAGCAACATTCGTCCTCCCCAACTTCGGGGATTATCTCTTGAACAACATAGTTCCCTGGTTCTAGTTCTTCGAATGTGTACATACCTTCCATTGTGTTTACAGCTTCACCAATCTCTTCAGTTGGATTACCTTCTTCGTCGGCTGCCCAGAGCTGGAACATGAATCCATCGATCAATTCTTCTTCAGTATCGAATACTCCATCGTAGTTCGCATCGTAGAATTTATAAACCGTTATCTCTCCAAAGATTTCTTCTTCTACATTACCGAACCATACTATCGATTCTTGATCAGGTTCAACGGTAATTAGTTGCTCCAGTGCCGTGGTGTTTTCCCATCCTTCTGGTAGTACTTCCTCTACGATGTAATCTCCCGGATACAGATCTTCAAAAGTGTATTCTCCGTTTACATCAGTTGTTCCGCTACCTAAGTGCACATCTGTTTCTCCGTCGACTGCAGTCCATAGATGGAATGTCCAGTCTTCCAGTAAATCATCGATCTCTGGATTATATTCCCCGGTCATTTCATAGTCGTAGAACTTATAGACAGTTATACTACCGTCTAACATATCGTTCCAGAACTCTACTATGGAATTCTCATTTGGATAGACTGTTACTTCTTGCTCTAATGCTGTTGTATTGTACCATCCATCTTTGAGCATCTCCTCAACGATATACTCTCCAGGATACACGTTCTCAAACGTATATTGTCCGTTTACATCAGTCGTACCGCTGGCTATGTTCTCGTGTTTTTCTTCATCCTCCGTGCTCCATAGATTGAATGTCCAGCCTTCTAGACCTGTTTCTTCTCTCTCATAGTATTTGTATACCGTTATACTGCCGTCTTCCATGGCATTGAAGAACCATACATAAGAAGTCTCGTCAGCTTCTACTGTTACTTCTTGCTCTAATGCTGATACATTGTACCAATCATCTTGTAGTTCTTCTTCAACTATATAGTATCCTGGATACAGGCCTTCGAACGTGAATTCTCCGTTTTCATCAGTCGTTCCGTTACCTAAGTACTCATCTTTTACTCCGTCAACTGAAGTCCATAGATGGAATGTCCAGCCTCCTAATCCACTTTCATCCATCTCGTAGAGCTTATAGACTGTTATCTCACCGTCTTTCATCCTGTTACCGAAATCGATTGACTTATCGCTAGTGAGGAACAAAGAGATCTCTACTTCAGTGTCGTATTCTTCGCCGTTATCAGTCTCCAAGACTTCCATCTCATTCTGTAACATGTGGTTAGATTCGCTTGTGATCGGTGTGTCTCGTAGCCATGTCGTAGTATGTTCCCATCCTACAGGTATGTATTCTCTCACTTTGTAATGACCATTCTTGTCTGAAGGGAAAGTTGCACACTGCAAATCTTCGAACACCAAGTATCCGTCGCTATCCGTCCATCCTTCAGCTATATAATACCATGGTGGATGATCTCTCGGGTCTCCTATTCCCTGGTCTTGCCAGTAGTAGAGTTCGAAATGCCAACCTTCTATCGGCCAATCTTCATTCTCAACGTAACTTCCTGTTCCTGCTACGTCGTAATACTTGAACACTGTTATGTCATAGGTACAAGTTGTTGTTTCTGTTATATCGCTGTCCTCCATTATGTCGGAGGCGTTTGTAATCACTGTTACGCCAATTCCTAGACTGCTAATAGCAAGGAAACTCGCTATCAACAGCACTAAAACGTATTGTTTCAATTTTTTCACCGACTATATAATGGTGATAGTAGTATATATAACTTTCTTAAACTATCAATATCTTTATATTATAAATATAATTTCGGATTAGAATATAGAAATTAGATTTTCTAAAATTTATTAACATATTTTTGTTAAGACTATCATAGATCAGATCTTTTTGACGTAAATTAAAAATGAAGCAGCCATCATATCTTTTTTGTTTCAAAAAGCGTACAGATTTTATGTTAAAAACATAGATTATGTAATTTTATATATTATATATATAACATCCTTATTCTTGGATTTACAGAAAAAAAAAGAAAAATTTTTATCCTGATTGTTAGAAAGCTATTTACCAACTTAAGATCATTTAGCCGATCCAGCGGAAGAATCCTTTTTTGTGAGGACTGGATATGTTTTTTCCGCTGTTTTCCGTTTTCCAGATATATCCTTTTTTGTTCCCTTTTTAACCAAAACAGGATATTTTTTTTCATTTCTTTTTATGTTCCCAGGAACCTCTCGATCTCCAGTCGGTGTATTAGGAGCAATATTTGTTGTTTTTTTCGTGTTTGATTTGTCTGTTATCAAACTTCTATAACCATCAGATACTAGACCGCCAACTATCCATGTCATCCCTAAGAGAATCAAATTGATGGACCAAAAACCTATAAAGACCACGATGAAATAATTCTGGTATTCAACATTGGTCATTATAGTGCTCAGTTCAGCGTCGCCTCCAGAGGGAGCTGGTGTTCTCGTGATGAACAGATAAGCTGGACCAAGGGAAGGCCACAATAAAAAGAAGCCCTTCAACCATGTCGGCCAATTTTTCCACTTCAATCTCTCAGATAAGGACAATACAGCTAATTTTAATTTCATAATTATGCCTCCAATCTATAAACGTTTAGGAACTATATAAAGATATCTAAAGTATATAGACGGTGGTGAGTCTAAACCACGTTAGATTGATTACGGTGGAAGACAAAACCTCTTTTCAATTCGGTTTTGTCATCCACAACTAGTCAAAGACATTGAAAAATTCACTAAAAGTTGTGTCTTTGACTATAATGTCTTTTGCATAATTAAAAACAAGGGTGAACGTATGTCAAAAATAAATGTAGGTACTTGTGGATATGGATACTACCAACCAGAAGATGACTGGAAGGAAAAGTATGAGAGCAAATTGCAGGCATACTCAGATTTTTTCAAGACTGTCGAAATCAACAAAACTTTCTACAAACTACCTATGGTTAAAACCGCGGAGAAATGGAAAGAAAAACCAAAAAAAGTAGAGAAAATCAGTAACTATCTAGACATCATCCACGTTGTCGATCTTTTGAGGAGGAAACCAACCTCAGATCATCCTATCGCTTATATCAGACTTCATGGATTGAACCCTAATGAATATGACTATGATTACGATTATTCAGACGAAGAACTTCATGAATTAGCTGAGAAATTGGAAGATCTTTCGGTAATACACGATAGGATATACTGTATGTTCAACAATTACGAGATGTTTGAAAATGCAAAAAGAGTAGAAGAGATTTTGTAAAGGTTTTTTCACCCTTTCTCTTCGAGCTTTTTCTCCAGTTCAGTGATTCTTTCCTTCAACTCTTTTATCTCTTCTTTTTCGTCCTTCTCTTTGGGTTTCGTCATCTTTTCATAGGTGGATCTGATAGGCTCTAGAACCTTTTCTATCCTATTCATATAGTCCTTCTCAGTAAGTTCCGTAAATTCCTCTATCTTTTTCGCTAGCTTCGGTTTCTTCCTGCCGAGACTTTCCCAAAATTCCTTATAGATATCATCATGTTTCTCTGGTATCTTTACCATCTTCTTATCCAATTTATCAGAGATCAAATCCCACTTATCCAACAACTTTTTGGCTTCATCGTGATCTTCAGCGAGTTCTCTTAACTCATGGGAGATACTCTCCGAGAATTCGTCCCAGGTGTCACTGAGTTCTTCTTCTTTGTCCTCGAGTCTGTTTCGTCCTTCTTCCAATTCTTCTCTGACCTCTTTAACCATATCGAACCACAATGAATAAAGGTCACTGATCTTTCTCCCAGGATCTGCCATGATCTCTCGGCTTTCTTTGGTATGCTCTTCTATTATATCACTGATAGACTCCCTTTTCAATTCTATCTCTAAAGGAATTTCTTTTAGATGAAAATTCATCTCTTCGGTGAACGCCTCCCATTCGTTCTTTAGCTTTTCTACGTCCTCCTCGGGTAGCTTCGTTTTTGCCAACATCTCGATATTTTTCTTAACAACTTCAGATTGTTCCTCCCACATCTTTTCGATCTCTAACCAATATTTTTCCGGACTGATCTTAAAATCTTTCAAATTTTTATCAACTTCTTTCTGCATCTCTTTCCAGAATTTCTTTATATAGTTTGGTGCACCTATATTGAAGTCTCCGAAAAGTTTAGTAGGCGTGAGATCCTCTTCAAATTCTGTTTCAACCGTTTCTTCCTCCTCTTCAGAGCTTTCTGTAACCGCTTCTTCCACCTTCTTATATAAATCAGTAGAGATCATCTCGTAGGCCATATCGTCCTTGACCCAATCGCTCTTGAGTTCGATATCAAAACTTTCTAGTATTTGCTCCATCTCCTCTCTCAGAAACTCATCTTTGAACTTCTTCATCAGTTTATCGTCTTCTTCTTCCTCATCATATACTTCTAAATATCTTTCATACAACTCGTTTGTTCCATCCATATTGATCACTCCCTTTTATTGGTTTATTAATGCTCAAGAGCTTAATATATTTTTTTATTTCTTGCTTTTTTATCTAATTCCCATCAACTTTTTCCATCAAGAGGGCAATCATTCCTCGCACAGGAGGGGATTTTATTACCGTGTGGGCAGACCGAGGGCGCATCCATCCTCTCACAAATCTCGTCTATCATCTCCATATCAAATATGTGCTCGAGTTCACAGGCTTTCTCATGCATCTTATCATCGGAGATGTCAAAAAATTGGTCCAAAAAAACCTCTAACACTCTATGAGTTCTCACTATTTTCCTACCTTCCTTTCGACCTTTTCCGGTCAATTCCACCCCATGATAGGGGCGATAAACAACATAACCTTCCTCTTCCAACTTTGGCAGTATCTCCGTCACTGAGGGAGAAGAGACACTCAGGTCCTCGGCGATCTCACCAGTCTTTACTTTTCTATCTTCACTCTCTAAGGATAATTTGTATAGCGTCTCTAAATACTCCTCTTTAGTTTCTTTATTCATCGTAATTCTTCAACATAGATAACCCTTAGTTAAATTTTCTCCAAGGAGTGAAAAGATAAAAGATGTATAGCGGGGAGTGGATTTGAACCACCGATCTCCGGGTTATGAGCCCGACGGAATATCCTGGCTATCCTACCCCGCTATTATGCATTTGAAACTCAAAACTCAATACTGGGAATGTTCATACAGAGATGTTTCTTATAAATTTTTCCTTGACCTTTCACGTACGTTTAAACCACTTCTCGATCTCGTTTTCAGCGAAACTCACTATAGTTGGCCTTCCATGGGGGCAGGTATATGGATTCTGCATATCTCCTAGATCTTCCAATAATCGCTTTGCACTAGTTATAGAAAGTTTATCTCCTGCGGTTACAGAATCATGACATGCCATATACTTAATCATCTCTTCACGCCTCTCTTCAAGGGAATTGGTCTTCCAATCACTGATTTCGTCTAGTACGGAGTGCAGAACTTCTTTTTCCTGCACCTCTCCGAATATCACGGGAATAGCTCTGATCCTAAAAGTGGTCTTTCCGAAATGGTCTATTTTGAACCCAAGGCTTTCAAGGAGTTCTTCATTGGCTCTCAAAAGGGCTGCTTCCTCCGGGTTCAATTCTACCGTTTTTGGCGAAACGAGTCTTTGACTTTCAAGGTCATCTTTTGCCTTGTCTTTAAGTTCTTCATAATTTATCCTCTCGTGAGCCGCGTGCTGATCCACGATAGCCATGCCGGAAGGTGTTTCTACAACTATATAAGAGTCTTTAAGTATGCCAACTATACTCATATGAGAGAGTTTTGATTCTTTTACCTCTCTTTTTTCTTCCATCTCCAGTCTCGATTGTCTGCCTTTCGACTTCTTTGCATCCTCAGCATGTTTTTTTTCTTCAGAACCTTTTGCCAAATCTTCCATCTTGTTTTCAACTGATTTATCGGGTATGAGATCTTCCTCTAAAAGGGCCTCGTTCACCGCCCCAGCTATCCTCTCTCTAACCTTTTCAGCTTCTAAAAATCGTATCTTCGTCTTGGTCGGATGGACGTTTACATCGATCTTTGCAGGATCTATATTTATATCTAAAAAAGCCAATGGATATCTTCCTTTCTTAAGCAGCGTTTCATAACCATCAACGATACCGTCTTTCAGAACATTATTCTTCACGTATCTAGAATTTACGTAAGTGAAAATATGTTTTCTATTCGATCGGGTGATCTGGGGCTTGCTCACGTAACCCTTAACTGTAAAATATTCTAACTCTTTTTCAATCTCAATCATCTTCTTAGCGATTTCAACCCCATATATCGACTTTATGTTCTCCAGCATCGAAGAAGATTTAGGAACGAAAGTGAGTTCGTTTCCATTGTGTTCGAGAAAGAACTCAACTTCCGGATTGGCTATAGCGTTTCGAGTCACCACTTCACTTATATGGGAAAGTTCAGTGTTAGTCTTCTTAAGATACTTTTTTCTCGCAGGCGTATTGTAAAAGAGATCTTTCACTTTTATGGAGGTACCGACGGCACAACCGGTTTCCTCCACCTTTTTGATCTCGCCGCCGTGCAGAACTATCTTCGTACCTTCAAGCTGGTCCTTCGATTTAGTCAGGGTCGTCACTTTCGAAACTGCAGCGATGCTCGGCAGCGCCTCACCCCTGAAACCTAAGCTGCTCAAATCGTCAAGGTCTTCGATATCCTCTATCTTGCTTGTGGCGTGTTTTTGAAAAGCTAATTCAACCTCATCTCTAGTCATTCCAAACCCGTTATCCTTCACCTTTATGCTCTCTTTACCACCTCCCTCCACTTCTACCGATATCTCATCAGCCCCCGCATCAAGCGAATTCTCTATCAACTCTTTGACCACCGATGCGGGCCTCTCGATGACTTCACCAGCGGCTATCTGGTTAACCGTCTTCTCCGAAAGAATATTGATCTTACCCAAAGTCAATCCTCCTCCGCCTCCTTCTTAAGTTTCCAGAGTTCGTTCATCGCGTCCATAGGTGTCATGTTCTCCACCTCCATCTCCTTCAATTTCTCCACAACAGGATGAGAATCAGACGTTGTCCCTTCCTCGGTTTCGGGATCGAAAACCATCTGTGTAAATTTGGGCCCTTCGTGTTTTTTCATTTTTATAGTGTGATCCTCCTCGATCTGATTCAGAACTTCATTAGATCTCTCAACGACAGGGTTTGGGAGTCCTGCAAGAGAGGCAACATGGATACCATAGCTCTCATCAGTGCTCCCCTCCCTAACCTTTCTCAAGAACTTGATCTCACCGCCTGTATCTTTCGCCGCTACATGAAGATTTTTCACATTGTTTAGAGACTTCTCCAGCTCGGTTATCTCGTGATAATGTGTGGCGAACAATGTCTTCGCATTTATCTCCCTGCAGATGTATTCAGTGACTGCCCATGCTATACTCAGACCATCGAAAGTGCTTGTTCCACTACCGATCTCATCTAACAATATCAAGCTGTTTTCGGACGCGCTGTGAAGTATATTTGCGAGTTCGACCATCTCGACCATGAAGGTCGATCGTCCTTTCGTAAGGTCATCTAAGGCTCCTACACGTGTAAATATCCGATCTACAACCCCTATTTTCGCCTTTTCAGCGGGAACAAAACATCCGACCTGGGCCATCAACGTTATCAGGGCTATCTGCCGCATGTAGGTAGATTTTCCCGACATGTTTGGTCCGGTGATGATCAAGAATTGATTGTTCATGTCATCGAGCTCAGCATCGTTAGGAACGAAGTTCTCGTCTATAGTGGTCTCCACCACAGGATGTCTTCCCTCCCTTATCTCAATCTTCCCTTTTGGATAGACCTCAGGGCGGTTGTAGTTATTCCTGAGGGACACATGTGCAAAATTGGCTAAAACGTCAAGTTCAGCTAACGCTCCCGCAGTCTCCTGGAACCTCTCCGCTTCCGTCCCGACGTCTTCCCTCAACTCTTTGAATATCTCATATTCGAGTGCCTCCATCTTCTCCTCAGCGCTGATTATCTCTTCTTCCTTATTTTTCAACTTTTCAGTATAATACCTTTCAGCGTTTTTCAATGTCTGCTTTCTCGAATAACGCTCAGGGACCTTATCTGTCTTTGATTTCGGTACTTCCAAATAATATCCGTGTACTTTGTTATATCCTACTTTCAATTTGCCTATTCCGGTCTTTTTTTTCTCTTCTTCCTCTAAAGAATTTATCCACTCTTTACCATCCTGAGCCTTACTCTTCAGTTCATCGAGTTCTTCATCAAAACCGTCTTTGATTATCCCACCTTCCTTAACCGTTGGAGGGGGATCTTCAACTATCGCCGATTCGATCTTTTCCCTTATCTCTTCAAGGGGGTCGACCCTCTCAGAGATTTCTTTTAACTTACTTTCCCCGTTCTTTTCTACTCCTTTTTCTTTGAGCATATTTTTTATCGAGGGTATCTTTGATAGAGCGTCTTCGATGGCGAGAAGATCTCTAGCGTCGGCGTTCCCGTAAACAACGCGACTGATCAATCTTTCTAGATCGTAGAGACCGTCCATTTGTTCACGGATATCGTCCCTCAAAAATATGCTGTCGGTCAATATCTCTACTGCATCAAGTCTTGATTTCACCCTATCTAAATCTAGAAGAGGCTGTTGAAGCCAATTCCTCAATTTCCTTGAACCCATGGCAGTTACCGTCTCGTCTAGAACGCTCAAAAGCGTGCCTTCTTTACTTCTTTCCCGTAGACTTCGAAAAATTTCGAGATTTTTTAATGTTGTGGCATCAAGAGTCATGTACTCGTCTGGAGAATAAAATCGTAGACGTTTGATGTAATCCATCGTTCTCTTCTGTGTCTCCTTGAGATAATCGAGTACGGCCCCAGCGGCTTTCACTGCTCTACTTTTCCCTTTCAAACCCAGTGGTTCAAGTGAGTTGGTTTTGAAATGAGATAATAATTCACTTTCGGCTGTATAGAAAGCGTCCTCGCGATGGCTGTGGATCATCATCTCGTTCTCCCGTTTCAACTCATCCAAGAATTGTTCATCTTCATAGAGTGAGTTTGGAAGAATACACTCAGTTGGTTCATATCTTAGGAGTTCCGAGAACAAATTCTCTTTTCCTCCAAGTTCGGTAACGAAAAAATCGCCTGTTGAAACATCTACTACTGAAATCCCATATCCATCTTCAGAATCTAAGCCGTCCTTCTCAGCATATATGCAGATGAGAAAATTATTATCTGAACCTTCTATCATACCATCATCTACAACAGTACCCGGAGTCACGACCCTCACAACTTCTCTTTCAACGATCCCGCTGGCTTCTTCTGGATCTTCTGTCTGTTCCGCGATCGCGACCGTATAGCCCTTTTTTATCAGCCGCTGCAGATAGCTTTCTACTGAATGATATGGGACTCCAGCCATCGGAGTAGGATCATCACCATCTTTATCTCTAGAAGTTAGGGTGATATCCAATTCTTTAGAAACTAGTTTTGCATCCTCATCGAACATCTCGTAAAAATCTCCCATCCTGAAGAAGACTATCGAATCTGAATACTCGTTCTTAATCTCATAATACTGTTCCATCATCGGGGTCAGATCGCTCAAGTCTTCTATACCTCCTCTATTTTAAGTTCATTTGATTTAAGATGGATTGGGAGTGGGGTATATTAAATCTTTTTGAGAGGTCTGGTCAGAGGTCTTATAATTTATTCTGGTAAAAATCTGAGTCCTTTTTCAGCGACCGGATCTTACTTTTTGGATCATCGCTTTCTTCAAGTTCCCTCTTAAGTTGATACACATGATCGTACATCTTCTTTTCATCTTGTCGGCTTTTCCAATAAAAAGCTTCATCTTTAGAATCCTCGGTAAGTAGCACATATATTTTACCTACATTCCCATCTCTTCCCGTTCTACCCTTTCTCTGAATAGATCTTATCGCCGAAGGGACGGCCTCATAAAAGATGACCATCTCAGTAGACGGTATATCAAGACCTTCTTCACCTATACTAGTAGAAACTAAAACGTTCGTTTTTCCACCTCTAAAATCTTCCAAGACGTCTCCCTGTTCATCCTGACTCATACCCTCGTTAAACTCTCTATCAGTTTGTCCTACAAGCCGTGAAGTAAAAATGCCTTCGACACGTTCCAGCTCTTCGACCAAATAATCCACTGTATCTCTGTATTGAGCGAACACGATCGCGTTTCCGCTATTCGATTTTTCTCTCAATATCCTTTTAGTTTCGTTCAATTTTGGGTTTATCTCCACCGGCATAGCTTTCAGATCCATCAACTTATCTCCTAATCTATCGAACTCGTCTTTTTTGGTTACATATTTCGCCGCTCTGCTTTCGTCGTCGAGGAGTTTGAGATAGTAACTATAAGCGGCATCGATACCCTGAGTCAAAATCAGTTCTTTAAGGTGAGATATCTTTATAGAAGCCGAGGCAAGAGAAAGAGCATGGAAAAGATAACCCTTGTTCTCCTGATTGATCCTCTTCTGGAGATTCTCTTGTATATCGATCAAGACGGACTTACCTATTTTACTAGGGCTCAGATTTCTCGCCTGTTTAGTGTAATCACTCAATTCGTCGATAAAATCCTTCAAAATAGAGTTCGACCATTTTTCTAAAACCTCTAGTTCCTCACTCTTTTCTATCTGGGTCCACTCTATCATCTTTTCAGAAATGTAGGACACAACTTCATCATCTGTCTCCCTTCTAACTTCTATATTTTCTATTTCAAGATTTGCACACACCTCGACCAGCTTTTCGTATGAACTTCCAGGCGAGGCAGTTAAACCTAAAAATTGCATCTTTCCTTTACATGCTTTTGCGATCTCCACATAGGGGTAATCCCCCGTGGCCCTATGGACCTCATCAAAAACCATCAGATCGATGAAGTTGATAGGAACCTCATGGAGATCGTTATTTACGGTCTGAGGTGTTGCGATGAAGATCTTGGTTTTTTCAGCCCACATCTCTTTCCTCTCTCCAGGCGAGTAAAGCTCTCCGGTCAACAGCTTAACTTCGTTCTCTGCGAGAGAGGTGCTATCAAGTATGAAGTCAAGATGCTGTTTACATAAAGGTCTGGTGGGAGCCATCATCAAAGCTTTCTTATTCTGGTCAAGCTTCAAACATATCAAGAAAACCGCGATTATCGTCTTTCCGAGTCCTGTTGGAAGGACCACTAAAGAGTTTTTTCCCTTTATATCTTCAAAAATTTTCACCTGGTACTCCCTTTCCTCCAATTTATCAGACTCGATGTATGAGGGGATCCTTGACATCACTTTTCTATTACAGCTGGAAAGCTAAAAGTCTTTCCGTGAGTTCAATCTGCCAATACCATTATGGAAAGTATCTGAACTCGGCAACTGAAAATGAATTTTAATAAATAATTTATACTCGTTCTTTTTTAAGTGAATAGAAATCATGGACCCACTCTACCAAGGTGCACTCTGGTTCTTTCCGAGTTTGATCCT
>SL_8KL_010_SEDDRAFT_10004317_pt1 | contig 11471 bp, 10 predicted proteins | sample SodLakKL_010_SED_4_FD_11160 | JGI IMG/M metagenome (IMG submission 11160) | reverse complement strand
CCCGCCACAGATGCACCGTGGTCAGCGGCGGGGCGGGCGCGGCCATCGCGGTCTCCGAGGCGGGTCCGGTGCGGTCGGCCAGATCAGCTCAGCGGGACCGACGCGGGCGCGTCGGGGCTGGCGCTGACGAGCTTGCCGCGCACCTCCACGTCGAAGGGCTCGCCGTCGTCGAGCAGCTCCACGGTCAACGCGTCGTGGGTCACCTCGATGCGCAGCGGCCGGTCGCGCTTGCGCAGCCGGAAGCGCAGCGCCTCCCAGCCCTGCGGCAGCCGCGGGTCGAAGCGCAGCACCCCGTTGTCGCGCATGCCGGCGAACCCGTACACCAGCGACATCCACACCCCGCCGGTGCAGGCCACGTGCACGCCGTGGTCGGCGTTGCCGGCGACGTCGGCGAGGTCCATGTACAGCGCCTGCTCGAAGTGGCGCAGGGCGGTCTCGTGCTCACCGATCTCGGCGGCGACCATCGCCTGGGCTGGCGGTGACAGCGACGAGTCCCCGGTGGTCAGCGGCTCGTAGTAGGCGAAGTCGCGTCGCTTGACGTCCTCGTCGAACTCCTCGGAGAGCAGGCACAGCGCCAGGATCACGTCGGCCTGCTTGAGGACCTGGTGGCGGTAGATGACCAGCGGGTGGTAGTGCAGCAGCAGCGGGTACTTCTCGTCGGGCGTGCGGTCGAAGTCCCAGCGCTTGCGCTCCAGGAAGTGGGCGTCCTGAGGGTGGATGCCGCGCACCTCGTCGTAGGGCACGTGCATCGCCTCCGCCGCGGCCCGCCACTGGTCGATCTCCTCGGCGCGCAGGTCGAGGTCGTGGCACAGCACCTCCCAGCGATGCGGGTCGCGCTCGGCGAGGCGCTCCAGCACCTCGGCGGCGTACTGGAGGTTGCGCCGGGCCATGACGTTGGTGAACGTGTTGTCGTCGACCATGGCGGTGTACTCGTCGGGTCCGGTGACGGCGTGCAGGTGGAACTGCCCGTCGTCGCCGTAGAAGCCGAGGTCGAGCCACAGCCGTGCGGTCTCGGCCAGGATCTCCGCGCCGCTCTCGCTGAGGATGTCCTCGTCGCCGGTGACGTCGACGTAGCGACGCAGCGTGTAGGCGATGTCGGCGTTGAGGTGATACTGCGCCGTGCCGGCCATGTAGTAGGCGCTGGCCTCCTCGCCGTTGATGGTGCGCCACGGGTAGAGCGCGCCGACGTGGTCGAGCTCCTGGGCTCGCTGGCGCGCCATGTCCAGCAGCGACCGGCGCCAGCGCAGCACGTTCTTGGCCACGCGCGGCGCGCTGTAGGCCAGGAAGGGCATGACGTAGACGTCCACGTCCCAGAAGTAGTGACCCTCGTAGCCGTGGCCGGTCAGGCCCTTGGCGGGGATCGAGGTCCCCTCGGCGCGCTCGGTGGCCTGCAGCAGCTGGAACAGGTTCCAGCGCACCGCCTGCTGGGTGCGCTCGTCGCCCTCGACCTCGACGTCGGCGCGCTCCCAGAACGCCGCGCAGTCCTCGGCCTGGTCAGCGGCGAGCTGATCGAAGCCGACCGCCACCGCGCGGCTGAGCACCCGGTCGGCGCGGTCGACGAGCTCGTGGCTGGGCACCGTGGAGGACGTGTGGTAGCTGGCGAACTTCTCGATCCGGAACGGCTCGTCGGCGCGCGCCTGCACGGTGTAGGTGACCTTGGCAAGGTCCTGGCCGAGCTCGCGGTGGACCTGATAGGTGTTGTCGGTGGTGACCAGGTGGTCCATGCCGCAGCCGAGCGTCATGCCGCTGCGGCCGGTGCGGTAGCCGAGCAGGATCCGCTCACCGTCCTCGCGGGTGCCCTGGGCGTGGAGCACCCGATCATCGAAGACGCGCGTGGTGCGCGGGTCGAACTGCTCCTGGCGGGTGTCATGGGGCTCGGCGTCCTGGCGGTTGTGCAGCTGCGAGCTGATCACCACCGGCGCGTCGCTGCCGAGCACCGTCACCTCGTAGGACATCGCGACGAGGTGGCGGTGACGCAGGCTGGTCAGGCGCTGGGAGCGCACCTGGACCCGCTTGCCCGAGGGCGTCTCCCACACCAGGGAGCGCTCCAGCACGCCGCGGCGGAAGTCCAGCACGCGCTCGTAGGAGGGCAGCATCGCGTGCGGCAGGTACAGCGGCTCGTCGTCGACGTAGAGCTTGATGATCTTCGGGTCGGGCACATCGACCATCGTCTGGCCGGTGCGCGCCAGGCCGTAGGCCTCCTCGGCGTGGTGGATCGGCCACGTCTCGTGGAAGCCGTTGACGAACGTGCCGTGATCATGCCCGGGGCGGCCCTCCTCGGGGTTGCCGCGCAGCCCCACGAAGCCGTTGGCGGTGGCGAACAGGGTCTCGGTGCGGGGCAGCAGCCGTGAGGAGAAGCGGCGCTCGACCAGGCGCCAGGGGTCGACCGGGTGGTCGTGGGGGCTGAGCAGCCGTGGTTCGGTGCGCCGCATCCTGTGCCTCGCCTCGTTCGCCGACCAGGGTGGTGTCGCGTGGTGGTGCTCGGTCAGATCGGCAGGGGGCTGCCAGCGTCCCTGCCTGCGTGCGCGCCCGCTGCGCGTTGGTGAAGCCCTGCGCAGCGCCGCGAACCGGCGCTGCGACCGCGCCCATGGTGGCTTCTCGCGCGCGGGCGTCAACCCGCGCGCCCGCGCGCTTGCACCTGAGTCGGCAACGGCCTGGCGGCGCGCCCCGGCAGACGACGGCGCCCGCCAGCGGGGCTGGCGGGCGCCGTGCCACGTGCTGGGACGGGCGTCAGCCCTTGACGCCTCCCGCGGTCAGGCCGGACACGATCCAGCGCTGGGCAGCCAGCGCGAAGATGATCAGCGGGATCGACACGATCGTCGATGCCGCGGTGATCGTCCCGATCGGCTCCTCGAACCCGACGCGGTCCAGCGTGGCGATGGCCACGGTGACCGTCATGACGTTGGGATCACCGGAGGCGAGCGAGAAGGCGATCAGGTACTCGTTGACCGCGTAGACGAACACCAGGATCGCTGCCGCGAACACCCCGGGGGCGGCCAGCGGCACCACGACCCTGACGAACGTCTGGAAGGGGGTGGCCCCGTCGACCTTCGCGGCCTCCTCCATCTCCTTGGGGATCGTGGCGAAGAAGGTCGTGAGGATGAAGATCGACAGCGGCAGGGTCAGGGCCACGTAGGGGATGATCATCGCCTGGTAGGTGTTGAGCTGCCCCAGCGCGTTGAACGCGACGAACAGCGGCGGCACCAGGGACACGGGCGGGAACACGGTGGCCACCAGCGTCCCGGCGAGGATCGTGAACTTGTAGGCGATCGGGAGCCGCGCGATGGCGTAGGCCGCCAGCGACGCGACGAGGATCGAGATCACCGTGGTGCTCAAGGCAACGAAGATCGAGTTGCCCAGGTTCCACATGAAGCCCTCTTCGAACACCCGGGTGTAGTTGCCCGTGGTGAAGGGGCCGCCGAAGATGTTGGCGTCGCGCAGCGCCACGGTCCCCTGGAAGCTGACCATCACCATCCAGAGGAACGGGAAGATGCACCAGGCGAACACCACGGCCAGTCCGAGGAGCTGGCCGCCCATCTGGACGCGAGGGTCGTTGCGCAGGCCTCCGGCCTTCTGTGGCGCGGCCTGCGGTGGGGCGGGGCCGGTGTCAGCGGTTGCTGCCATCAGGAACCCTCCTCCGGTTCGCCCACGACGTCGCGTCCCATCATGGCGATGAAGATCAACCCGATGCCCATGATCATGACGAACGTGAGCACCGCCAGGGTGTTGGCGATGTCGGGCTGAGGTGCTCGCACGATCGAGCGCTGGGCCAGCACCGACAGCGTCTCGAGCCGCGCGTTGGTCATGATGTCGGCCAGGTCGAAGATGCGCAGGGCATCCACCGACCGGAACAGCAGCGCGACCACGATCGAGGGCGTCAGCAGCGGCAGCGTCACGTTGCGGAACCGCTGGGTCCAGGTCGCGCCGTCCACGCGCGCGGCCTCGTACACCTCGTTCGGGATCGTCTGGAGACCGGCCAGGAGCAGCAGCCCCACGAACGGCGCGGTCTTCCACCAGTCGGCGATGACCACGGCCCAGAACATCGAGGCGCCGCTGCCGAGCCAGTCGATCGCTCCGAGCCCGAGCCACTCGTTGATGTAGCCGGGCCGCTGCTCGAACAGGTAGCGCCACATCTGTCCGGCGATGACGGTCGGGACGACCCACGGCAGCAGGATGACCGCGCGGGTGACGTTCCGGCCCTTGAACGCCGCATTCATGATGAGCGCGAAGATCATGCCGACGATGAACTCGAGCGTCACCGACACCACCGTGAACGCGATCGTGACGAACACGGCGGACCAGAAGCGTGGGCTGGTCAGCTGGTCGACGTAGTTGGCCAACCCGACGAAGTCGGTGCGCGTGAAGAAGTCGAAGTCGAACAGGCTCTCGTAGGCCGCGTAGACGATGGGGAACAGCGCCAGCAACCCCATCACCACGAAGGCGGGGGTGAGGAACGCGCGCCCCAGCGCGCGCTCGCTCATCCCCTCGCCCTGCGGCCGCGGACGCTCAGCTTCCGGCGGCGCGGGCGCGCCCGGCTCGGTGACCGAGCCAGGCGCACCCTGAGGCGTCGAGTCGCTCATAGAGCTCTACTCGTCCTCGTCGACGTCAGCCTCTTCCTCGATGACGTCCTCGGGGTCCTCGACGAGCGCGTTCTCAGCGGCCTCGTTGACCGCCTCGAGCGCGGGACCCGGATCGTCGCCGTCGGCGTAGACCCCGTGCAGCTCCTCCTGCACCGCCAGGCTGAAGCTGTTGTAGCCCGGCACCGGCGGGCGGGCACGTGCGTCCTCGCGGACCAAGTTGAGGACCTCGTACACCGGGGCCTGGTCCTCGGGGACGATGTCCTCGTAGTTCTCGTAGATCGACGCCTTGGTGGGCGGCGGCTGCATCTCGGCCAGGATCTCCTGCGGGCCGTCGTCGGTGGCTGCCCACTCGACGAACTCGCGGGCCACGTCCTGGTTCTCGCTGAGCGTGCTCACGGCGTTGTTGAGCCCACCCAGTGTCGAGATGGTGTCAACCGGCGCACCCTCGAACGCGGGCATCGGGGCGATGTCGAAGTCGTCTGCCACCTCGGTCGGGTCGTCCTCGTCCTCACCGGCGAGCAGCGGGTAGGCGTAGGGCCAGTTGCGCATGAAGATCGCGTCACCGGCCTGGAACGCCAGCCGGGCGTCGTCCTCGACCATGGTGTTGAAGTCGGCGGCGAACACGCCCTCCTCGAAGGCGTCCCGCATGAAGGTGATGGCCTTCTCGGCGTGGTCGCCCTCGAGCAGCAGCGACTCGGTGGCAGCCTCGTCGAAGACCTCGCCACCATCGCTCCACAGGAACTCGAGGTAGTTCACCACGAAGCCCTCGTAGCTGTCGCCCTGACCGACGTAGCCGTCGATGTCGGGGTTCTCCTCCTGGACCTCCAGGACCGTGTCGTAGAGCTCCTCCCAGGTCTCCGGCGGCTCATCGACGAGGTCGGTCCGGTAGTACAGGAAGCCGAAGTTGGTGGAGTAGGGCAGCGCGTAGAGCTCGCCCTCGTGCTGGGCGCTCTCGATGGCACCGGGGATGGAGGTCCCCTCGACGGAGTCGCGCATGTCCTCGAGGTTCTCGATGAAGCCGGCCTCGGCGAACTCGCCGGTCCAGATCACGTCGAGCCCGAGCACGTCGTACTGGCCGGCCTCGGTGACCTGATCGTTGAACATCGCCTGGCGCTGGTCGTCTGCCTCGGGCGGCAGCAGCTCCAGCTCGACCTGCTGCTCGGGGTTCTCCTCGTTCCAGAGGTCGGCGACGGCTTCCATCGTCGGGCCATCCGCGCCGGTCACCGCCCAGGTGAAAGCGGTGTCCTCGGGATCGGGGGCTGCCTCGTCGTCCTCGTCCGGCGCGGGGCCGCACGCGGCGGCGACGAGCGCCAGCACGGCCAACAGGCCGACTGCGCGCAACAAGAAGGGATTCTTGCTCATGCTCTGGCTCCTTCCCTCTGGGGGTCTGCGGTTGGAGGTGGCTCCGCTCCTCTTGCAACCGTTTGCACAGCCAACCACGCCAGTCGTAGCCGCGTCAACAGGCGGGGTCCCTCAATTCAGGATCGCTGCGGGACGTGCCCTCGATGCCCGTGAGGACACGGACCTGCGTCCTGGCCTGCGAGGACGGTCGTACCTGTTCGTGCCTGGTGTGCTGCCGTGCGCGGCGTGCGGCGCCTCGCAGGAGGCCCCGCAACGCAGCGCGCCCCCGCCGGGTGGCGGGGGCGCGCTGGCGCGGATGCGGCATGATCGACTAGCGCAGCGTCTGCCCGTCGTCGAGGTCGAAGAAGTGCATCCGGTGGCGCTGGATGCCGATCTCCAGGGTCTCGCCGACCTTGGGGGTGAAGGACGGGTCGAACCGGAAGGTCATGTCCATGCCGCCGCTCGCGCCGGTCTCCTCCAGCCGCGCGAAGGCCTCCTCGTCGTCGACGGCGTCGCGCATGTCCTCGGTGACCACCGGGCGGGCCTGGGTGCCCAGGTGCACCAGGACCTCCGAGCCCAAGGCCTCGACGAGCCGGACCTCGCCGCGCAGCGTGCCGCCCTCGGGCGTGTCGGCATCGGCCATGAAGCAGTGCTCGGGGCGGATGCCGGCTGCGACCCTGCCGCCGATCTTGTCGCGCACCCGCGGATACTCGGCGAGGGCGTCGTCAGGCACCTCGAGCGACTGCTCGCCCACCCGCAGGATCGGGTTGCCGCCGGGGTTGTTGTCGAGGTCAGCCTCCATGAGGTTCATCGACGGCGAGCCGATGAAGCCGGCCACGAACAGGTTGTCTGGCTTGTCGTAGAGCCGCTGGGGCGCCTCGGCCTGCTGGAGGATGCCCTTCTTGAGCACCGCGACGCGGTCACCCATCGTCATGGCCTCGACCTGGTCATGGGTGACGTAGATGGTCGTGACCCCCAGGTTCCGCTGGAGCTGGGCGATCTCGGAGCGCATCTGCACCCGCAGCTTGGCGTCGAGGTTCGACAGCGGCTCGTCCATCAGGAAGGCCTGCGGGTTGCGCACGATGGCGCGCCCCATCGCCACTCGCTGGCGCTGGCCGCCCGAGAGGGCCTTGGGCTTGCGCTCCAGGAACTCGCCCAGGTCGAGGATCTCGGCGGCCTCCTCGACCCGGCGATCGATCTCGTTCTTGTCGATCTTGGCGAGCTTGAGCGCGAAGCCCATGTTGTCGCGCACGCTCATGTGCGGGTACAGCGCATAGGACTGGAACACCATCGCGATGTCCCGCTCCTTCGGCGTCAGGTCGTTGACGACCTTCTCGCCGATGCGCAGCTCACCGCGGGAGATGTCCTCGAGTCCGGCGACCATGCGCAGGGCCGTGGACTTCCCGCAGCCGGATGGCCCCACGAGGATGACGAACTCGCCGTCGTCGATCTCGAGGTTGAGCTCCTTCACTGCTTCGGTGCCGTCTGGGAAGATCTTCCAAACGTTGTCGAAAACTACGGTGGCCATGCTTGTCACCTCGGCTCGACGGAGCGCTCCCCGCGGATGGTGCACGGGCGGTGGATCTGGCACAAGGGCCGGCCCGCCGTCACCGCGAGTCCGCGACGTTGGTCGGCGTCAGCGTAACGCATCCTGGCCGAGCGGAGAAGGCTCCGTGGGCACCATGGGCGGCCCTGTGGTCCCGCGATGTCGGAGACTGGTGGGGAGCGCGATCCGAGCCGGCGAGGTCGCGCCGGCGTCCATCACGGCCAGCAGGAGCTCGGCAGCCTGCCCGCCCACGCGATGCACGGGCTGGCTGACGGTGGTCAGGTCCCATGCGGGCGAGACGTCGTGGTCGTCCACGCCGATGACCGACAGGTCACCGGGCACCGCCAGCCCGCGCTGACGCGCGACCCGCAGGCACCCGAAGGCCATCTCGTCGGACATGGCCAGGATCGCGGTCGGCGGGTCGACGCGATCCAGCAGGGCCGTGGCGGCCTCGGCCCCGCCGGCCACCGAGAAGTTGCCGTCCACCTCGAGCGCCGGGTCGGGTGCGATGCCCGCGCAGGCGAGCGCCTCGTGGTAGCCACGGCGCCGCTCCTCGGGCACCGGGAAGTGCAGCGGATCCTCGCGGGCGTGGCCGATCAGGGCGATGCGGGTGTGGCCGAGCTCCAGCAGGTGGCTCGTGGCCGTGCGCCCGACCTCGACGTTGTCCACCAGGACGCAGGGCAGCGCCTCGGCCTCGGCGCCCACGACGACCGCCGGCAGGTCGTTGGCGGCGAGCTCTGCCTTCTGCGCCTCGGTGAGGGCGATGTCGACCACGATCAAGCCGTCCACGCGGCCTCGCAGCCGGGCGCCGGCAGCGAGGCGCTCGCGCCCCGCGGCGTCATCGACGGTCATCAGCAGCACGTCGAGGTCGCGCGCGGTGACCACGGCCTCCACCCCGGCGAGCACCTGCGAGAAGAACCACGGGCCGATGAGCGGCACTGCCACGCCCACGGTCCGGGTGCGCCCGGACGCCAGGCCCGCAGCGCGCGCATCGGCGACGTAGCCCAGCGTCGCGGCGGCCTCGAGCACACGCTCCCGCGTCGAGGGCGCCACGTTCGGGAGCCCTCGAAGCGCGCGGCTGACCGTCGCGACCGAGACGCCGGCGCGGTCGGCGACGTCACCGATGCTGGCGGGCATAGGCGTCCTTCACCGGCTCCTCGCCCCCGCAACCTACTGGCTCGCCGCTACGGGAAGCAAGCGTTTTCATGCCGGCTGCGCCAGGCCTGCGGACCCCGGGGTGCCGCGGAGTGCGATCAGCTTGACGCGGAGTGCGATCAGCTCGGCGCGGGCCGCGACAGCCCCTCGATCACGTGCGCGTCAGGCAGTGCCGCGAGCGCGCTCGGCGGGACCGCCAGCTTCAGGCGTCGGCTGCCGCCGCCGACCACCACCCGCGGCAGCGCCATGATCGGGGCGTCGATGAGCAGCGGGATCCCCTCGGGCAGCCCGAAGGGCGTGACCCCGTCGGACAGCATCCCGGTGACGGCGTAGGTCTCCTCGGGTGGGGCGAACGAGGCCTTGCGGACCCCCATCCACTTGCGCACCGTCTTGTTCACGTCGAGCTGGCGGGTGGCCTGCACCACGCACGCGACGTGGTGGCGCGGCTCGGTGCGGCTGGCCACCAGGATGCAGTTGCCCGACTCCTCGGGTGGTTCGTCGTAGCGCGCGCAGAAGTCCTCGGTGGCCGCGTGCGCCGGATCGATCCACAGGCGCTGATGCTCGGGGGCGTGCGCGGCGACCGCGTGCAGCACACGCGCCTCGATCGCGTCGGGGTCGGAGCCGGGCTCGGCGTCGAGGGCCCCGTTCGGGTCGGGGGAGGCGTCGCTCATGGGTCACGACCTCCTGTCCGCGGCGTCCACCACTGCGCGCCCAGCGTCGGTCAGCCCCAGCCCGGGCGTGAGGAGCCCGCGCTCCAGCAGCCGGTTCAGGTACGGCCGCACCAGCGGGTACGTCGAGTTCGTCAGCTGGGCGATCAGCTGGACCGTGGGAGCCATGTCGACCTGCTCGAAGCGTCGCACCGCTCGCAGCACCGCGAGCTCGTCCTGTGAGACGTCGGTCTGTGGCACGTCCGAGGCTCCTGTCCTGCTCGTGTGGGAGTCGCTCGACGCGGGATCGCGCGGCGTCCCTCCAGCGAGTGCCCGGGTGGGCGCGAGGCCGTCCGGACCGACGCGCGCTGGCCCGCCCGCGCTGCCGCCGAACCCTACTATGCACGCCGTCGCGCGCTGCCTGCGGCCGGTGGGTGTCGTGGTGGCCTGCGGGTGGCCGCGGCGCGGCGTGACGAGACGCTATGACGTGCCCCCGGCACGTGCCCCCGGCAGGACTCGAACCTGCGCACGCGGTTTAGGAGACCGCTGCTCTCTCCCCTGAGCTACGGGGGCGGGACCTCCGCGCGAAGCTCGGCGTGGGGTTCCGCGCGACGGCGCGGCGCTGCTGACCACGGTCCCGGGCGCTCTCGCGGTGGCAACCAGACTACAGACGGTGGGTCCGCGCGCTCCTGGGGCAACCGGTTGTCTTCCGGTGCTTGTTCTGCGGGCGTGGATGGATCGCACCCGGCGGATCGCCGAGCGCGAGCAGCAGGCGGCCGAGGAGACCGAGCAGGCCCACCGTCATTTCACGCGCGCCGCGGCGCTGCGCGAGGAGGCGCGGGTGCAGCCGCGGCGGCTTCTTGCGAGCACACCGGTGCTGCCGGGGCTCGCTGCGAGGCGGTGACGTGATCGTCCGCACGCGCGCATCGCAGATCGCACGCGCGTGGCCGTCTCCACCAGCGAACCCGTCCCGATTCCGCGGGCGACCGCCGTGAAGGTGTGGCTGGCTCCACCTGGGAACGGGGGCGGGCGCGTGCTGGGAACGGGGGTGGGCCCCGTGGTCGGGTGCCCGGCGTCCCAGGACGATGCCGGGCAGCCGGGGGCGCACGACCGGGCCGTCACCTCCGGGGCGGGAGAGCCCCGCCGCCATGACCGGGATGGGAGCAGGCATGTGCCAAGGAACCGCGCTGAGTGTGGAGACCCCGCGCCACGTGGCGACGAGCCACGGACCCCCGGGCCGCGGTCGAGCCGTTCGGTCAGCGCTGGCCACGGTCGTGCTCGTGGTGCTGCCGACACTTGCCGTGGCTGCCTGTGCGCCGACGGCTGGCTATGACGGCACCGACGGGGATGGCGCTCGCAACGGTGAGGCCGTGATCGTCAGCGACATGAGCTTCGCGCCCGAGGTGCTCACCGTGCCCGCCGGATCCACCGTCACGTGGATCTTCGACGACGGCGGGCTGGCCCACGACGTCGTCTTCGATGACCTCGACGTCGCCAGCGAGCTCCTCACCGAGGACACGTTCAGCCACACCTTCGAGGAACCCGGCACCTACACCTACCAGTGCAGCCCCCATCCGAGCATGACCGGCGCGATCGAGGTGACCCCATGAGCATGAGCCTCAAGCCCTCCTCCAACCCAACCCCCGCGCAGGCTCCAGCGGAGGGTCGTCCAAGCCTCCTGGTGCGCGGTGCGAGAGCCGAGGAACGGCTCCTCGCACTGCTGCGGACGCGTGCGCCGGAGGCGCTGCGCGTCACGTTGGCCCTCGTCTTCCTGTGGTTCGGCGCGTTGAAGGTGGCCGGTGTGCCCACCCTGCCGTCGGGCCTGATCGCGGCGATCACGCCGTTCCTCGACCCCGCGGTGTCCGTGCCGGCCGTCGGCGCCGTGGAGCTGCTCCTCGGGGGGTTGCTGCTGCTCGGCTGGCGCCAGCCACTGGTGCTGGCCGCGCTGGGTGCCCACCTCGCGGGCACCTTGCTGGTGCTGGTGCTGCGACCTGACGTCGCCTTCCAGGGCGGCAACCCGCTGCTGCCCAGCGTCGAGGGCGAGTACGTGATCAAGAACCTCGTGCTGCTGGCGAGCGTCGCGGTGCTCGCGGGTCAGACCCGCAGCCGTGCGCTCGCGCCGCTGCGACACCGCTCCTAGAGGCTCGGGCGAGGATCCGCGATCCGACAGCACCAGCGCCGACCGCGCGCGTGCCCTCCGGG
>SL_8KL_010_SEDDRAFT_10004315_pt1 | contig 11476 bp, 16 predicted proteins | sample SodLakKL_010_SED_4_FD_11160 | JGI IMG/M metagenome (IMG submission 11160) | reverse complement strand
GGACTACCACCCGATAGGATTGATTATTCAACATTGGGACGAGATTGTAGATTATATTTCCGAAGTGCCAGGTCGTGTTTGGGAGTTTCTCCAAGAAATGTGGGACGACTTCACCGATTGGACAGGTGATATGTATGATAAGGGCGTCGAATGGGTTACTGATACTTTGGATTATATCGTTGATTATTTTTCTGAACTTCCAGGTCGTGTTTGGGAATGGTTGTCTGAACTCTGGGACGACTTCATCGATTGGGGGTCAGACATGGTTGAAAGGGCTGGCGACATTGGCTCTGATGCTGTGAGTGCTGTGACCGGGTTCTTTGCCGATTTACCGGGGCAGTTGTGGAAGTCCTTACAGCAAGCCATAGGTAGAATGAGGCAATGGCGAGATGGAGTGATTGACGCCGCTCGCGAATTGGCGAATGGTGTAATTCGTTGGATTAATGACATGATTAATCGCCTCAATCAATTAAACATAAACATTCCTGGCTTAGAAGTCGCGGGCAGGACGATAGTTAGAGAACGCTCTATTTCTTTGAGTATTCCTTCAATCCCAGAACTTCATACTGGTGGAATATATCGCGCTCCTAATCCGGGTGGAGAAGGGTTAGCGTTGCTTCGAGATGGAGAAGTAGTTCGCACCCCCGAACAGGTAAAAGTCGAAAAATCTTCTGATAACAACGAGCAATCACAGCGAGTTATTGAGTTGTTAGAGAAGCTGTTAGACAAGATTGAAACAGGCATCAGACATTCTTTCCCAGAACCTCTTGAAGTTAAAGGGTTAACAGCGGAAGGGCAGTTAGTTGAAATTAAGAACATTATTATTGACGACCTCAGAAGGGAGGCTCGGAGATAATGAATCATGGATATATAAAAGAGGTTGGAACCGAAGAAGTAATATCAGATTTTATCCCCATGCTTCATGAAGGTTATAGATCGCAACAAGTAGTAAATAAACTTCTCGATGGCTCCGCTCACGTTCAAACCATAGGTTACCCACAACCAGTTTTGAAGGTTCAATTTATGCTGGACTGGGATAAGCGGAAAGATATGGATTGGAAACAGGCAACAGGAGAACCGATTAAAATTGAATTAGGCGAAGATTCATGGACTGGCGTTATCGCCGAAGAAATAAGTTGGAGTGAGGAAGGGCCACTGCTTTACAGGGGAGACATGGAGGTGTTTATTTAATGCGACCGCTTTCTATCGCGCTCCGAGAAAAGATTGAAAAAGCGTTCCAGACCTTGTATGATGGCTCCGACCCTCACATGGATATAACGCTGTCTAAAAGCCAAGAAATAATTGATAGAACAGAACGGTTCGTGGCTCATACGCTGTGGGAGAATGACCCCGGTAGAATAGATATCGCGGTGGAAAGACCTTCTATAGACTTTGAGCCGACTGGGATTCATCTGATTTATATAAAAGGCGGGGTTGCTTATTACGCCAAGAGCGATATGGCTGTAGCTTATGAAAAGATGGGCTTTGAAGATTTGGAAACGCTGGGTTCTGCCACAGATGTAGCAATCGAGTTTGACGGGGAGTGGGCAGAAACACACAATGCGAGGAAACGACTTCAAACTATTGGAGAACCCTGGCTTTTCTGGGTTGATAACGGGGCGTTGAAAGCCAAGCAGTATGGATTTGAACTGGAAGTCACGACCCTTGCCAGCGATAATGTAACCCGCGTTCAAGCGTTGCGGGGTTGGCGAAACCCTGACCGAATTGAGGTTGACCAAGGCATTGTGGCGGCATACATACGGAACGGGGAACTAAAATACAGGAACTATTGTTACCAGTCTGATGAAAGCAGGTTTTGGGAGTCCGAGAAGGAAGTTGAACCCATCAATGATTACGGAACGCCAGAGGAAATAGGACTTTTTCGCACTAATGATTATAGGATGGGGTTTCTGGCTGAAATTGATGGGCAAATATATTGGGCTATTACAGCGCGGGCTTGGGCAGCGATGGCTATCCCGCCAGAGAGGATTGAGGCGACATTAAGGAACATGGAAATCACCATGCTGGGGATTCAATTCGAGTATGTGTCCAAGACAGAATATATAGAAGCAACCTTAACCAATATGGAAATCGCCATGATAGGGGTGGACTTCGTTAACGCAGACTCCCCAGAAACGATAGAGGTGACACTTACAAATATGGACTTGGACTTCTGGGGACCTGATTTGGAGTTTGTGGAACCGTCTGAGTATATAGAAGCAACGCTCAAGAACGTTGACATACAACTTTGGCACAAAGACCACGTGCCTGAATAGGAGGGATTTTGTTGGAACTTAAAACGTATGGAAAGAACAGGAGAAAAGCGAAAATGAAGGCTGGAATGAACCTTCATAACGAGTTTTTTATTGATTGCCGGAATGTCCAGACGGGGAAGGTTGAGCAATATAAAGCGTATAATTTGATAACTGATGCGGGGATTGAGGTGTTCTTAGAGGCACTTTTTGCTTGTCAGACAAGGTGGAGTGGAGATTATTTAATGAGCGAAGTTTGGGGAGCTTATATTCACGTTGGGGAAGGCGACGCTGTTCCTGATAAGGAGGATACCTCACTTAATGATGAAATCTTTAATCGAGAGGCAGAAACCTATTCAACTGACTGGGATTTGGATACTACAACGGCAACCCACGCGAGGCGGATTGTTATTTTTCCCGAGGAATACGTTGGTAAGAACTTCCGAGAAGTGGGGCTGTCAGGAGGAAGTGATTTGCATACCCGCGCCTTGATTGAGGACGCGGAAGGCAACCCTATAACCATAGAAAAGACAGAGTTTATGGAGGTTACTATTACTGTTTACGTTTATTTACAATTAGAACACGATATATCAGGCGATTTTGCCTTCGTTGACGGGGCCGATGGGAACGCGATTAACCAGCTTTTTTCCGATGAGTTGGTTCTCCGCTCTTATCAAGAATGGACTTTGGTGGCGGGGGATTCAGACCAAGCCATAGATGTTGAAAACGACGGTGCTATAGTTGGTAATCAATTGGGGACATCGGGGATTAGAGTGCAGGATATGTTAGAGAATATAAATATGGAAGAACGTAAAGTTGTTTTTCCCTTAAGGTTCCAAACCGCTGATGCGAACGGAACTGTCAAGGAGCTCGGTTTCTTTTGGTGTTACGATGATCATCCCGTTTTTCGCGGCGTTCTGCCCTTCGCGAATTGGACGGGGAAGGACTTTGAAGCTGAGGAACTCGGAATGGGAACGGGAAGTGAANAAACCTATTCAGCGAACTGGGATNAAATTGTAGAGGACTCGGAAACCGTATATTGGGGCGGGGAGGAGAAAACCAAAGACACAGATTACACCATTAATTATAGCGCGGGGCAGGTCACCGCCACAGTCCCTGATGGTGAGGCGATAACTATGGATTACAGCGTTGAATATATACCCAAAGATGACCAGCACGTATTGGATGTAGAATTTGAATTTCACCTCAACCCGAACCCCGAATAAAGGTGTGATATAAATGGAACTTGGTTTTGAATTTGACCAGCAATTAAGGGCGGGGCGATATCCCGCCGCGATACACACGCCAGAGAATATGTGCCAGCTATTCTTCAGGGACGATAGCGGGCATCTCCACGCAGCTTATGACGAAACGCCTTCAGGGATGTTCTATGAAATGGACTTCTCTGATGATTTTGACATGACCTTCGACACCGATATAAAGCACCTCAGCCATTATTACTATTCTGGTGAAACGTTCTTTATGGTGTGGAAGTTTGAAAATAAGCACAGAATACTGGCTCGGACATTGTTCCAAGACGCGGGTGGGTATCTGGACAGCGGAAGCATGGACGTGCCCAAAGACGACCCCGTTGCCAGCTTATCCTTGACGCTGGACAACCCCGGTTTCCTATTCGCAGCGCCAGAAGGAGGCATCTTGTCGCCTGGAACTAAGATTGAGTTGAAGTTCCGAGTGGGCAACGAAACAATGCCTATGGGCGTGTTTTATGCTGACCGCGTTCAAGTGGACTCCGTTGGAGAAACTGTCAGCGTGGACGCGAGGAACACAATCGGGCATTTCCTGAAAGACCAGCATATATGCCAGTTTACAGAGGGCGAAGTTTGGCGTGATTCGACCATTCGGGACAAGTTGCGAAGTGTGTTGATATATTTTGGAGTTTCGAGTTTTAATATTGCCGAACCCCAAGGATTATGTGGTTATAATGCGCCGACCCCCGGCCCTGATGTTACGGGCAAGGAGGCGGTTGAAAAACTGACTGACCCTGACAATATTCTAGGCTTTGAAGAAAACTACAACGAATGGATTATAAAGGAGTTGGCTGACGGAACGGTTGTTTGGGCTCATCAAGACGACCAAGACTATTTCCCGCCTGTTGGGAATTATATCTTTTACCGCAGTCAAGATGTGTTCTCGCGACAGGTTACTATGGATGATGAAGAGGTTTATTCTCAAGTTTGTGTTCATTGTCCCGAAGATGATGAGAGTAACAATCCTTTTGACAGGGTTGCTTATGCTGACGTTGACCATTTCGTTGGCTGGATTATACCCCAAAGAAAAACAAAGTTTATTGAGGTCATAGAAGGGACTGAACAAGACGAATTGGACGACCTCGCAGAAAGGGCGGCGGATTCCCTTGCCGATGTGGGAAGGATTGAATCGTTTACAGGCCCAATTCGCCCACACTTGGAGCCGAGGGATTATGTCCAGTTTTACGGAGGATATGGAGTCGAATATTTGGGTCAAATAACTGATGTTCAACATAATTTTGGTAAAGGTGGATTTACTACAGAGTTTACGGTGGATTCTGGCGGGAATGTAGGGAAGCCACGGTTGAGAGAATATATCAAGAAATTGTCGGGTTAGGGGTGTTGCTATGGAACAGTTTAAAAAGACTGGCGATGGTGTTCAAGGAGGTAAAGAAATTATTTGTCCAATAGGGGTAGATAATCAACGCCGAATAACGCATCTGGAAAAGTGGGAGGAATCCCAAAATCACAAGTTAGAGAGGTTGGACAAGAAGTTGGACGATAAGCTTGACGAGCTTTTAGAGGAATTACGCACCGACAACAAACCCACGTGGGCTGTGACTATTGTTGTTGCGGCGTTAAGCACCACTACCGTTGGGCTTATTGTCGGATTAGTAACAAGTTATATTCAAAATGGAGGATAAGGAGGTGAGGAGATGAAAACTACAAAAGATATTGTATCGGCGGGAAGTCGCCCCGGACACAGCATGAATCCTGATTATATTACTATACATCAGACAGGTAATACGAGTGAGGGTGCTGATGCTAAAATGCACGCGAGATACCTTCACAACAACGCACCTAATCCGAGTTGGCATTACAGCGTTGATGATAAAATCGCTGTCCAACATCTGCCTTTAGATGAGAATGGTTGGCATGCTGCTGATGGTGGTGGTGATGGTAACATGAACAGTATCGGCATTGAGGGTTGTATCAATTCTGACGGGAACTATTTGCAGATGATTGAGAACATGGCAAAGAAGACCGCAGAGCTTATCCATACTGGGAAGGTCAACAAAGGATTTCCCGAAGCTGTTAAGCAACACCATGATTGGAATAATAGCCGAAATTGTCCTGCTCAAATTAGGGCTGGGAAAGACGGAATCGGTTGGGATAATTTTTTAGATAAAGTGGAAAAGTATTTAGATGAAATGAGTAGCGGGAGCTTGCCCGAAGTAAGAGCCAAGATAGCTGTAAAAGTCGGAGATAAGAAGTTAGATATTGATGGTTATTTGATTGATAATGTAACTCATATCCCAGCAGTAATATTAGAAGATTTGGCTGAAGCTGAAGTATTAGGGCATGGCGACCATATCACCATTGAGCTTCCAGAGGAAGAAGAACCTTCCGTTGAGAAAGCTATTAGGATTTTGAGGCAGGTTGTTGGTTTAGAATAAATTTAAAGCGAGGTGTTTTGAATGGAAGCGTTAACGATTGTGTTTGTAGCCGCGCTGGCGGTAGAAGGAATTTGGGAAGCTCTGAAGCATCCATTCGGAGATGCGATTGATTGGCTTGACGACAACACTCCGCTGTATTGGGATAAGCTCGGTACTCTTGTTCTCGGTGTGCTTGTTGCGGTGTTTGCTCAGATTGACCTTCTGGCTTTGGTCGGCATTGAACTGGAAATCGCTGTCGTAGGAATGATTCTAACTGGAGCTTTGATAGGTAGAGGCAGTAACTTCGTGCATGATTTGATTGATAGCATCCAAGCGGTTAAAGGCAAGAAAGAGGTTGAGAATGTTGTGGAAACGAAGAAGCTACTTGAAGAAGAAGGCGAAAAGAATAAAGGTTGACAATTAGCCAAGGCTGATGTATTCTTAAATTAGGAAAACTCATCTTCCTTTTTCCTCCGAACTTGCCCGCCTGTTAATAGCAGGTGGGCTTTTTTTTGTAACCGTGTAACCGTAACCTGAAAGAAAGAAAAGGGTTGTATATAACTGCAACTCTAAGTCATTAAATTATTGCCTTACGATTGCACTTAACTTCTGTTAATGCCTATGGTTACATGGTTACGGTTACACTAGTACTAGTACTAGTATTAACAATAATATTAATGTGAAAAAAAAGAAGATTTTTTAATAAAAGTGTTGACAGGTAGTGAACTGTATGTTATACTATATTTAGAGGTTGACAGAGGGTGAAAAAACAAAGGAGGTAATAAGAATGAAATTAATGGCTTATAACCACATTGAAACAACCGAGATAAATGACTACCTTGAAGATGAAAATTGGACTTTACAGCAGAAAGTTGACGGGATTAGAGCAAGGTTAATCGTTACAAAGCATACAGTTGAGGTTTTAAACTCACAAGGGTCAACGCTACAAAGCACCACCGCAGTTGAGTTGGTTGCAAGTGTTCATCAAAGACACAGTCTTAGGATTAGACCGCCACGAAACCTACTTGGAGGAGGATGACGAAAGTGACACCAGCGTGTTACAGAGCCTCGGAGAAGAGGAATTATCCGACCGCAAAATAGAGAAGGTTTTTGAGGCTGAAATATTCAAGGCCAGCCCTTTTAAGTATGAAGAGGACTACGACCTTGGAGACAAGGTAACAATACAAAATAAAAGCTGGGGGGTTACTATGGATGCAAGGATTATCGGCGTAACAGAAACCCACGAGCCGGGAGGCTTCCAGCTTGAGCACGAGTTTAACCGGGAAAAACCCAACCTTATAAGCGAGATAAAGCGAGAGATTAGATAGCACTCTCCGGGGTGCTTTTTAGTGGGGGTGGTAGCAGTTGACGGAGAATGCAAACGGCTATGGCCAGAGAATAGCCATCGGCCAGCATGACATTAGAATACACGCCCTCGAGAGGCGGGTGGAAAAATTGGAAAATCAGAGAGACGAGGAGAGGCGCATGCAAAACAGGATATTTATGACAGTTTTGGGCGTGTTGGGGGCTGCTGTCCTCCAGCTGATAATTCTTGGTATTACGCTGGTAGGATAGCCAACGCATTTAGGCTGTGAGCGATTTTTGTTTGCCAGCGAATAGGGTAGGAGGTGTTTGAAAAAATGAGGATACACAAGCCAAGCCTGCGCTTCTCTGGGAGCCTGTCTCCGATTGGGCGCGTGGAAAAATTGATCCAGCACCATATGGCGCATCCAAGCTGGGGGGTGGAGCAAACCCATGAATATCATCGCGATGGCCGTGGCTGGCTTGGCCTCGGTTATAACTGGTGGATTGGTTTTGATGGCACGATTTACGAGGGACGCGGCGAAAAACAGGGGGCGCATGCTGGCCCAGAATGGAATCACAGATCTTTTGGCATCGGTTACCAAGGTGACTTTTCGTCGCAGGAAATGACCGACGCGCAGGTGGAATCCGGGGCGTGGCTAAACGCAAAGCTGATTGAGCAGCACGGATTGAGTGTGGAGGATGTTGTCGGGCACGGTGACGTGGCTGATACTGCGTGCCCGGGCGCTAATTTTCGGATGGCAGAATTGAGGGAAAAAACCAGACAGATATTGGAGGGAGATGATATGCTTGATAAGGCGGTGGTTTATTCTGGGGAGGCCGATAGAGATATTGCGGGCCAGTTGGCAGAGGAGTTAGGTTGCGGAGTATTCCCCCGCCAAGTTGCGGAGGACTTAGGCAAGTTTGCCAAGGTGCTATACGTGGTTGGCGGTGGGGAAGATGGCCTGGAGGCTGACAGCATTGTTGACTTGAGCGGGCCGAACAGATGGGCAACACATAAAAGAGTTGCCGAGCATTTACTTTAGGGGAGGTGTAAAGTATGGAAGCATTGTTAATTATTTTTGTTGCGGCATTGGTCGTGGAGGCTGCGTGGGAGGCGCTGAAGCATCCGTTTGGAGCGTTGATTGATTGGCTGGATGAAAACACCCCTGTTTATTGGGACAAGGTTGGGTCAATGCTTTTGGGTGTTTTAGTCTGCGTGCTGGCAGGTATTGACCTATTGGCCTTGCTGGACGTTACTTTGGTTTACCCAGTTGTTGGTGCCATTCTTACTGGCGCCATAGTGGGCAGAGGATCCAACTTCGTGCACGACTTAATCGAAAAAGTGCGTGACGCGTAAATAAGAAGCGCTGACAACTCCTCATAGGCGGACCCCCGGGGCTTTATTACAGAGGCCCCGGGGTCAATTTAAATTCGTCTTTTTTGTCCACGAAGACGAAGCGCAGTTACCCATTCAGGTTTTTGTTTTTCTAAAAATTCAATATAAGTTTTAATGTGTTGGACACTTCTATGATGATCCATAGCAATCTGAGACAAAGACTGTCTTAAATCATGTTTACCCAACAAATACATATACGCTTCATCTATCGACATTGGTCTTGTTTTAGACAAATCGTAAGAATGGTTGTATTTTCCCTTTGTGTACCGGGGTTCTTTTTTAATGACGTTATTTCTTATCAGAAATTGTCTCATACCACCTGTATCAAGTCCTTCTTCTTTAGCCAACTCTTGAATCACTTTGGCTTTACCATATATTGCATATAAGTCATAATACCTGCGTATGCGCCTTTCTTTTTCCTGTTGTGATAATTTAGTCATTCAACCACTCCTCTACATGAGAACAATTTTCCCAGCAACCTTGATTGCGATGTGCCTTCCAGGCGTTTGGACAACTTGCACAAGGAGGTAATCTGTCATCTAATATATTCCTTAACTCAATCATTGGTAGCCCAAGTCTGTCTGCTTTTTCTCTTTCTTGTTGGCTCCCCTTGGAGAACCGCCACCCAGGTAACAAAGTAACGATATCCACCGTCTCCAGCCAGGGTAAAGTTTTCTCCATCCACTGTGCATGAGTAAATGTGGCCGCGCCTAATGTCTTTACCAATACAAAAGGGGAGAAAACTGTATACCCGACTTTCATAAGGCGCCTGGTTGCTTTTATACCGTTGTCTATGTTTTCTTCAATATTTCCGTATGTGGTAATAGGACCGGTTAAAAATACTTTTTTCAATTTAAATCACCCCTTTATGATAATGGCTATTTTTTCTTGTCGTCCCCAACGCGCTGCTTCATCCTGACACCAAACCGCCAAATCTATATCTCCTTTTCCAACACCATCTCCCCTGTCATTAACAACAAATTTTCCTTTGCTGGGTACAATGACTTTTGTTCCAAAAGGCAATTCCGGTCCTGCAGCACAAGTTTTCCCTGGAACAACCTTTTGTCCACTTGCAGTTATTTCAGGGTTCCCGGAATAACATTGTCCTTCAACCGCCCTGGAATCAAGGGGAGCATATTTAGTAACGCTCACTTCTTTTATTTGTAACCTGTCCATCCATTTATTTTGGTTTCGCTCTAGCTCTTCAAGTCTGTCAATAATGGTTTCCAAGCTATCCTGTCTCTCCTGCTCAATAATCATTTGCTGTTTGATGTCTTTAAGCTCTTTTTCTTTTTGTTGGAGAGTATTGGATAGATAACCACAGCAAACAAGTAAACCCAATATAATAACGCTCATTACCAAAACGTCTATCAGTTCACGTCTTTTTTCCAATTCATTTACCTCCTTTTGTTAAAATATTGTTTGCTGAAAATTACTCATGCGCTTTTTAATTAATTTGCAGTATTCTTCCTCCATCTCAATACCGATATAATTAAACCCTTCCTGTTTGGCGGCGATTAAGGTTGAACCGCTTCCGGCAAAAGGGTCAAGCACCGTTCCTTCAGGCGGGGTTATTAGTCTGCATAGGTAGCGCATCAGGGCAAGCGGCTTGACTGTAGGGTGATTGTTCTTGCGTGGTGTAGTCCCCCGTTGAAATGGATTGTCAATATCCTTCTGCCTGCCATCGTTTACGGTTACTTCTTCTTTGTCGGATAATCCCATGTTCCGTTCTGCCTTACTTGCTTTCGCACAATAAAAGAACCGGGCGGCTGAACCTGCATCGCCACCATAATCACGGTAAACCGTTCCTCCACCAGTTGTGTAATTGACAGAAATTTCCCTTCGTTTATGCCCTGCGTTAAGGTTGCCGCTTGTAGTCTGCGGAAACCCCTGCACCACTTCGTCTGAACCGTCATGGATTAAGTTGGCGGGGAAGCGGCCTAATTCTACAGCTTTTTTGTTCCCCTCCTTTTTAGCCTCGTATGTTTTTGCAGAAGCCGTTTCATTGTGTCGCCAAGGTCTATCCCATCCCTCCTGTGGTGTACTGTGTGATGATGATGTCCCTGCTACATTTCCATTGCTCGGTATTCTGCACCCGTCAATATTAAGACCCCCGACACCCCACTTTAAAACATTGGCGGCGATAGTCTTTTCTGCTAAAGGCTTCCGTGCCATTACTATTGGTTCATGTGCAGGCTTTAGAGCTGTCCCCCAACCTTCCCATTGTTTCGCTAGGTCGGTAGCAGGTGCGGTTATGTTATAATTAGTACTTTTATATGATCCATTTTGTTTATCATTCATTGTTCCATAAGCGTCCCCTTTTATATTAAGAACTTCGTAACTATCTATTACCTCCCTTTCCGCACCGTACCGCTTGTCTATCCCTTTGCTTACGTTATAATTTTTTGGAAATCCAGAACCATATACCCAATGTATGGTATCACGTACCTCAAAACCCGCCAATCTTAAACTAATCATCATCAAGTCTACCGTCCTTGTCCCTGCAAAACAGAGGATATGCCCTCCTGGTTTTAACACCCTATATGCTTCCCTCCATACATCAGGGTGAGGCACAAAGCTATCCCATTCCTTGCCCATGAAGCCGCCGTGATTGTGCCGGTATTCTTCCCCACTTAACCATTTGGTTAAGACTTCTGCTATATCTGGCTCTTTACTTAGTCCATAGGGCGGATCGGTTACTATTGCATCTACAAAATTATCAGGCATTTCTTGCATAACTTCCAAACAATCCCCGTGAATTATCTCATTTTTCATAATCCACCCCTCCCCTCTATCAAAGATAGCACCATTTTTAATTGCTCCTCCTCTGCTGCCCTTGCTGCCCATGCTGCTGTCTCTGCTGCTGCCTCTGCTGCTGCC